>ERZ857775.545-NODE-545-length-53310-cov-13.518580_pt1 | contig 53310 bp, 49 predicted proteins | sample MGYA00519698_ERZ857775 | MGnify/ENA primary metagenome ERZ857775 (study PRJEB31778, sample SAMEA3449363) | human gut metagenome | biome: human gut; feature: human-associated habitat; material: faeces | place: United Kingdom | collected 2010/2012 ...
TTTGTGCGTCGCTGGCGCTCCTTCAAATCATGTTCGCTGTGCATCGCTTCGCTCAGGGGGCGACAGCACCTTCGGCCCCGAGGGTTGTGGATTGCCCTTCGGGCAATACTTATAAAGTCAGCGTTACGGGATTGGCTTTCAGTGTCATATGGCATGATAAGCATTCTACTGATTGGCTCGCTGCGCTCGCCACCCCCTATCCGGCTGCGCCGGACTTCCCCCTATGCAGGGGGAAGAATAAAACACCGCGAAACATTCCTTTCATAAGTTGCTCTACAGTAAGCGCGGGTTATAGTGCCCCGCTTACGGGGGAATGGTGGTGGCGCCAGCCACCAAAGGGGGAGAATGCATTTCCTCGCCCGTCAGGGCGGTTGTGAAGGTTTTATACAAACTGGCGCCTTCTATAATTTAGAGGCGCCCACCACCACCCTTTGAACCCTTTGAACCTTCTGAACCCTATGAACCCTCGCGCCAAAGGCGCGTCCTTGAACCCTCACACCGCAGGTGTGTCCAAGAGCCGCCACTATAACCCTCAGCGGCTCCTCATCCATGCCGGCAGTTTCAATGTTCCTCCGGCAGCCCATACGCCCAGGAGGATGAGGGCCGCACCGGCCAGCTCGCCGAGGCCCATGTTTTCACCGAGGAAGAAGTAGGCAAAAATAGCGGCGAACACGGGCTCCAGGGAGAAGATGAAGCCTGCTCTTTCGGGAGTCGTATATTCCTGGGCCACCGCCTGGATGGTAAAGCCGTAGGCGGAAGAGAAGACAGCGAGCCCCAGAATGGCGGTCCATTCGAGAAAGGTATGGGGCAGTCTGGGCGTTTCCAGAAGAAGGCTGACGGCACCGGCTATGATTCCGGCAAAGCCCATCTGCCATAGGCCCAGAAGGAGGCTGTCTACTTTAGAAACGAAGGTATTGGTGAAGAGGATATCCAGGGCGTAGAGAAATGCTGCCAGGAGGCAGAGCACGAATCCTTTGTCTAGACTGATGGAAGTGACGCCGTTCAGGATGAAAAGACCGGCGGTGACAATGGCGGTGCCCAGCATGATGGGAAAAGAGGGCATTCTCTGAATCCACAGGCCGTGAAGGATGGGCACCATAATGACAGAAGTGGAAATCAGGAATCCCGCCGTGGAGGCAGAGGTGCCGATGACTCCGTAAATGACGCCGATAAAGACACCGGCAATGAGAAATCCGGTGATGGCGCTGTATTTCAGTATTTTCCCGTCGGTCTTCCGAAGGCGCTTCATAAAGAAGGGGAGCAGGATGAAGAAGGCAAAAAGGCATCGCAGTGCGGCAATGGAGACAGGCGGCATGGTCTCTGCGCCCAGTTTCATAAATCCATAGGAACTGCCCCATACGAAGGCGGCCGTAAAGAGTAGGAAATCAGCTTTATTTTGGCTCATGAATCCTCCTTAAATGAATCAGATGCTTTTGCTATTCTATCATAATTTGACAATCCTTATCATTTCTCTTTAGAATGATTTGAGAAAATGGTATAATCCATATAGATTTTATGAAATGAGAGGAGACTTGCTATGTCTTTTAAAGAAATCCCTGTGGAAGAATGCGGATTGAATCCGTTTACAAAACTCGCTGATTACTGCATTGTCACTGCAGGCAATAAAGAAAAATGCAATCCCATGCTGGTGACCTGGGGCGGTTTCGGCATTATGTGGAGAAAACCGGTGGCATCCATCTATATCCGTCAGAGCCGTTTCACCAAGACCATCCTGGATGCCCAGGATTATTTCACCCTGTCTTTCCCGCCTGTATCCTATAAGCCAAAGGAATCCTACATGGGCTCCCACTCCGGCAGGGACGGTGATAAATTCGAAGGCAGCGGCCTTCATCCCTATGCCATCGGCGATGAAGCGGTGGGCCTGGAAGAAGCGGATCTCATCCTGGTATGCCGGAAGATTTATACCCATGAAATGAAAGAGGAATTCTATACGGATAAGGAAACCTATGAAAGGTGGAATTCCGGCAGACAGGCCGGCAATAACCACAGCATTTATATGGGAGAAATCGTCAAAGTTCTGAAAAAGTGCTGAGAAATAAAAAGTCCCCGTCAGTCATCATTGTGACTGGCGGGTATTTTTTATTGTGGATGGGTTTTCTGTCCGGTGTGGCACTATAGTGATTTATCACGGCAGGAAACTATTTTTATGACTTATCCTCTGCACCCAGCACCATGTCGGAGCTTTTGAGGATTCCTTCTTTTCTTCGCTTTTCAAATTCCGCCGTGGCAGTAAAGAGAACGTCGCTGGAGCTGTTGAGGGCTGTTTCACAGGCATCTTCCAGTACGGAAATAATAAATCCTACGCCTACCACCTGCATGGAAATGTCGCTGCTGATGCCGAAGGAGGCGCAGGCCACGGGGATGAGGAGGAGGGAGCCGCCGGCTACTCCGGAAGCTCCGCAGGCGCCGATGGTGGCTACCAGGCAGAGGAGGAAGGCTGTGGGAATGTCCACGTCAATGCCCAGGGTATGGGCAGCGGCCAGGGAGAGGACGGAAATGGTGACAGAAGCGCCGGCCGTATTCACCGCAGCTCCCAGGGGGATGGAAATGGAGTACATGTCCGGATCCAGTCCCAGACGGCGGCAGAGGTTAAGGTTCACCGGAATATTGGCGGCGCTGCTTCTGGTGAAGAAGGCGTAGACGCCGCTTTCCTTTAATGTGGTCAGCACCAGGGGATAGGGATTTCTATGAACTCTGGAAAATACAAGCAGAGGATTCATCACCAGAGCCACGGCGCCATAGGCACCGATTAAGACGGCCAGGAGATGGAGGTAGCCCAGAAGGGCGGAAACGCCCTGGCTGCCTACGGAATTGGCTACCAGCCCCATAATGCCCAGGGGCGCCAGATGGATGACCCAGCCTACGATCTTTGTCACTGCTTTGGCAGTGTCATCGAGGAATTGTTTCGTGCTGTCCGTTCCCATGGATTTCATGGCAATGCCGAAAATGACGGCCCAGAGAAGAATGCTGATGTAATTAGCCTTCAAGAGGGCGCTGACCGGATTGTCAATGGTGCTCATCACCAGGTTGAAGAGCACTTCCCCGATGCCGCTGGGCGGCGCGGTGCTGCCTGCATCGGCAGCGGCCTGCAGGGTGAGGGTGGTGGGGAAAAGGAAGGAAAAGGATACGCCAATGATGGAAGCCAGGAAGGTGCTGGTCATGTACAGGGTGACGATGGGCTTCATACTGCCTTTCTGGTTTGGCTTCTTCTGGGCAATGGCATTGATGACAAGGAAAAATACCAGTACCGGTGCCACGCTCTTTAATGCTTTCACAAAGAGGTCACCGAATACGGTAAGAAAGGGCACTGACTGGGGAAGGGTGACAGCCAGCAGGATGCCAAGCACCAGGCCTAGGGCAATCTGGTGAATTAGTTTGATATGGGAAAGAATGGATTGTATTTTAGAAATCAAGAGAATCCTCCTATATAAGTAAAAAGAGATGCTACGGTTTTTCATTATACGCTTATTTACAGGGGAACGCAATATTTTCGATATAATATATATAAGGTAAGAAGAGCAGAAAGGAGAAATTGAAATTCAAATTTGAATTATATATAATAGGGATAGAAATGAATCAGACAGGGACAGGCATGGGATGTCCTTCCCTTTCATGCATATCCAGCTTGTAAGGAGGTGGCGGCATGGATAAAAAAAGAAAAGCAGCCCTTGGCATGGTTTCCCTGTTAGCGGCTGCTTTTTGCATGGTTCCCCTTTCCGGAAAAGCAGAGGAACCGGTGAATCTTGAGAAAACGTCATGGACGGCTCTGGCGTCCATGTACGGGAACCCCTATTTCACAGAAGAAAAGGGAGCTTCCCTTTCGCCGGAGGTGCTGGCGGAATGGTGGAAAGTATTTCATGATGATACCCTGGACTCCCTGATTTATACCGCCCTGGACCATAACCGGGACCTGGCCCAGGCAGAGTCAAGACTGAAACAGGCCAGGGCGGCGCTGGGCATGACGAAAGCATCCCTGGTGCCCTGGGTGAATGCAGGCGCTGGATGGGTGAGGGCAGAGGCACCGGAAGGGGTGATCACCGATGTCACTCCGTCAGCTTTGGAAAAAGTGCCGGGCATGACCATCGATAACAGCCATAATCTTACCTACACCGGACTGGATGCGTCCTGGGAACCGGATTTTTTCGGCAAAAACCGGTCCAAAGTAAAGGCGTCGGAAAAATCGCTGGAAGCCCAAAGGGCCGCTCTTTACTCCACCTGGGTATCCCTTTCGGCGGAAGTGGCCATGAATTACATCACCCTCCGCACCCTGCAGGAGGAGCTGGCGGTGACGGAAGCCCATATCCATAACCAGAAAGAGAATCTCGCCCTTCTTCAGGTGAACGAGAATGCAGGCCTTCTTTCATCCCTCCCTGCAGACCAGGCGTCCTATACACTTCATGAATCGGAAGCGAAAGTGCCGGAGCTGAAGACGGAAATCGCAGATACAGCCAATCGGATTTCCATTCTTACCGGTACGGTGCCGGGAGCGCTGAATGAAAAGCTCCTCACCCCTTCGCCTCTTCCGGAAATCGACAGCGCCATGTACAATGCCATTCCGGCAGAGGTGCTTCGCCAGCGGCCGGATGTGCGCGCGGCGGAAATGGCCTGGGCTGCGCAGATAGCAAAGACAAAGGAAGCAAAGGCGGAAATGAAGCCGAAGTTTTCCATTCTGGGCGTGCTGGGGCTGGCAGCCCTTTCTGGCGGCATCTTCTCTGCCGGCAGCCACGCCTTCGGCATTATGCCTCAGGTGTCCTATCCTTTATTTAACGGCGGCGCGCTGAAAAGAAATGTAAAGGTACAGAGCGAAAAGGAAAAAGAAATGCAGAGTGCCTATGAAAATACGGTGCTCAAGGCGGCCGGTGAAGTACGAAGCGCCATGACCGCCATCAGCCAGGATAAGATCCGGAAGGACTCTCTGGAACAGGGAAGAAATAAGGCCAAAGAAGCACTGGATCTGTCACAGAATCAGTTTACCTACGGCCTTTCCGATTACATGGGAGTCCTGGACGCAGAGCGCCATTACCTGTCCCTGGACCAGAACTATACCCTGTCCAAAGGAAAGGAACTCACCGACATGGTATCTCTCTTCAAGGCCCTGGGCGGCGGCTGGAAACCGTTGGATGAGGGGCTGGAAAAAGGGAGAAAATAGAGAGAGGCCTATCAGCTTCCGGCTGTCCGATTCTCCCCGTGTGTTATGGATGGCGTTTCCAGAAAACGAGCTTTGCGAAGCGGTGCGGATAGTTCTTTATACTCATCGCCCGCAGGGCGAAGCGAGCAAACCTTCTACACAACCCGCGGCGCCAGCCGCGCCCCTTCACCCTTTGAACCCTTTGAACCTTTTGAACCTTCTGAACCTTCTGAACCCTCATGTGCGCATTCTGCATAGAATGCGCAAGTCAGCCGAAGTTGGCCCTTAGCCTGCCCATAAAAGGGCCTTCCTATTGTCGGCTGACCGTTCGCAGGCGTGTCCCATATTAACTCTTTCCTTTTTTACATCCTTCTCTTTACAGGGTATAATGGAGTCAATCTTTATTTCTATGATTACAGTGGAACAGGAGGCGGGGATGGAGGTTCGCTATCAGGTGGCTTCTGACCATGAGGGGCAGGAGCTTCGGCGGTTTATCAAGGGGAAGCGGGAGTTTTCTTCTGCCCTTTGGAAGCGGGTGAAGTGGAATGGGAAGGTACTGATTAATGGAGAGGCTGTTCATAATGCCCGCACTGTCCTTCATGAAGGCGACGAGGTGATTCTTTCCTGGAGTGAGGAGAGTGAGGTGGTGCCTTCGGATATTCCTCTTTCCATTGTGTATGAGGATGCGGATGTGCTGGTGGTGAACAAGGGGCCCGGCATGATTATCCATCCCACTTCTCAGGAGGCCCATGATACGCTGGTGAATGGGGTGGCCGGCTATTTTGCAAAGAATCATGTGGACGCCGGCATTCATCCGGTGTACCGGCTTGACCGGAATACCACGGGGCTGGTGGTGGTGGCGAAGTCTTCCATGGGGCAGTATGAGCTGTCAAAGAGTCATGACTGCATTTATCGGCAGTATGTGGCTCTTGTTTCGGGCCGTGTGGAGCCCACGGAAGGGGTTATCGAAAAACCTATTGGCCGTAAGCCCGGAAGTATTGTGGAATGGATGGTACGGCCTGATGGAAAATGGGCGGCTACGGAATATCGGGTGCTGGCGTCTTCTGATGAGGCCAGTCTTCTTCTGATTCATCTGAGGTCGGGACGTACGCACCAGATACGGGTTCATTTTTCATCATTGGGCCATCCTCTTCTGGGAGATGATTTATACGGCGGCTCCCTGGATCTGATGAAGCGGCAGGCCCTTCATGCCTGGTCTGTTGCTTTCCGCCAGCCCCGAAAGTGGATGCCTCTTCGGCTCTATGCCCCCATGCCATCGGATATGACTGAGGTGATTTTGAAGCTGTGGGGTTCTCTTGATGTTTTGAAGGAGGTATGAAATTGCCTGTACAGAATAAGGGATATATTTCATTTCTTACATTTTCCATTTTTCAGGGGCTTCCGCTAAAGGCGGCGGTGTCCTGCAGAAAGGGCGGCGTGAGCAGGCCTCCTTTTACTAGTTTGAACATGGGGCTTCATGTTGGGGACCGGGCAGAGGATGTGCTGGAGAACCGGAAGCGGTACTGCCGGGCCCTGGGGCTGGATGAAGGGCTGCTTATCAACTGCCGGCAGGTACATGGTACTCATATCGAGGAGGTTTCAGAAGAGGACCGGGGCCGTGGCGCTTTTTCCCTTGATACGGCTATTCCCGATACGGACGGTCTCATTACTTCTTCTCCTGATGTGCCGCTTACCATGAATTATGCAGACTGCACGCCTCTTTTCTTCTATGATCCTGTAAAAAAGGTCTGTGCCCTTTCCCATGGCGGCTGGCGGGGTACTGCCGGAGATATAGCAGGGAAAACAGTATCATTGATGGTGGAAAGATTTCATTCAAGAAGGGAAGATATATTAGGCGCCATTGGTCCGGCCATCGGCCTGATGGATTTTGAAGTGGGAAAAGAGGTTATCGATGATATGAGACCTCTTTTCAGCAGGACGGAATGGCCTTCCCTCTTTCGTGAGAAGGGAGATGGGAAGTATCTTTTCGGTCTGGCCAAGGCCAATCACTATCTCATGAGGAAGGCGGGCCTTTTGGAGAATCATATCGAGGACTGCCATATTTCTACCTGGACTGATAATGATTTCTTTTATTCCTATCGGAAGGAAAAGGGAAAGACCGGGCGCCACATGGCGGTGCTGATGATGGAACCATGAGGGGAGCAAGGATTGCCGTCATTACCGGCGCTTCTTCCGGGCTGGGCCGGGCTTTTGCCCTTGAAACGGGCCGTCTCGGAGGCATCGATGAAATATGGCTGATTGCCAGGAGAAGGGAAAATCTGGAAAGGCTGGCAGGAGAGCTTCCTGTGAAGGGGAGGGTTTTTGCTCTTGACCTTCTGGCAGAGGATTCTTTTGTATCTTTGAGAAAGTTTCTGGAAGAGGAGAGGCCGGACATTGCACTTCTGATTCATAATGCAGGGCGGGGGTCCGTTATTTCTTTTGAGAGGGAATCTCTGAAGGATATGGAGGACATGGTCAGACTGAACGCAGAGGTGCCTATGAAGTTGACCAGACTCTGTCTTCCTTATATGAAGGGGGCTTCTGGTATTATCAATGTGTGCTCTGCAGCTTCTTTTGTGCCTCTGCCGGGACTTTCGGTGTACAGCGCTTCGAAGAGTTTTCTTCTTTCTTTCAGCCGTTCTCTCTGCAGAGAACTGAAAGGCCGGGGGATTGTGGTTACCGCGCTCTGCCCTTACTGGATCGGCGATACGGAGTTTATGGAGAAGGCGGGGGCAGCTGTTCATCCCCTTGGTCTGCTGACAGCAGAAGAGGTGGCGCGGCAGGGGCTTTCGGATAACCGGCGGGGCAGGGAAGTGTCTTTTCCCGGCATCATGAGCCGACTGACGTGGCTGGGAGCTGCTTTACTTCCGCTGTCGGTGCTTCTCTTTTTTAAAAGGCTTTTTGGTGCATGAAAAAACTTCGGATTCCTTCAGGGGTCCGAAGTTTTTTATTTCTAGTGAAAGGTATTTTCCCCAAGCCGGGGATGGACGGCAGGCTTTAAGCTCCGCTTTTCGATGATGTCCAGTGCTTCTTCCATGGTTACGTCCCTTCGACTGTCTTCTTTTTCGTAGACCAGCATGGGAGAGGCGGCGTCCAATTCGCTTCCGGGGAGGTAGATGTATTCCCCGTTCCGGCTGTCGCCGTAGATTTGACCCGCCAGCAGGCGGCTTTCTGCCAGTTTATACATGGGTATCCTCCAGGTCGCAGATGAAATGGGGCTTGAAGTCCAGGTAGTCCGCAGAGGTGAGGTGGAGCTTGATGCCCTCCAGTTCCTCCGGCAGGTTTACGAAATTGGGAGCCCCGTGGATATGGCCGTAAATGCAGTCGGTGACATGGTATTTCTTCATGATTTCTATCATGTGGGAGGGGCGTCTCATTTCATCGAAGGGGGGATAATGGAGCACCGCCATCATGCGGCTGGCGCCGGTTTTTTCCGCCAGCTGGAGGGACCGCTCCAGCCGCCCTTCTTCCCTGGCAATGATGGGTTTGTCGGTCTCTGTCAGTTTGGGGGAGGTTTCCGAAAGCCATCCTCTGGTGCCGGCCAGGGCTACCTGGCCTGTGACGATGGTGGAGTTGTGAAGGAATTCCAGCATGCCGCCGGTCATTCTTGTCATTTTGGTGACTGTGTCCCACCAGTAGTCGTGGTTTCCGCGAACCACGATTTTCCGTCCCGGCAGGCGGCCCAGCATTTTCAGGTCGGCAATGGCGTCGTCCATGTTCATGGCCCAGGATAAGTCGCCGGCCATGATGACCGTGTCATCTTCCTGTATGGTCTGAAGCCAGGCGGTTATGATTTTTTCTCTGTGGTTTTTCCAGTGGGCGCCGAAAATGTCCATGGGTTTGGTGGGCGGGTCACCGGACAGGTGGAAATCGCTGAAAGCGTATAATTTCATAGAATTGATTCTCCAAAGTAGGCGGGAGATGCCAGAGTTTCCATCATCCGCCTTTTGCTTTCTCCGTCCATGACATGGGTAATGCGGTAGCCCATGTACAAGGGGCTGGCAGAGTAGCGGGGGAATATTTTGGCATGGATATGTTTCATGTAGTGGTAAAAGAAAATGTTGTAGCTGGTGCAGGGGAGAGGGAAGTCATGGAGCACGAAGCGGGCCAGGGTCTGGATGGTGTCGGCAAACCGGTCCGGTGAGCCGTCTTTCTTCAGTGTCACGTTCAGTTCTCCCATGCAGCTTAAGGGATAGTCGGAAATGGTGGCATAGCAGTCGCTGTCTTCATGAACCAGGGAGCCCAGGAAATTTTCTCCCAGAATGTTGTCCCGGTAGTCGTAGTTCCTGAGGCCGATGATCTGGGAGTGGGGGTGCCGCTGGGAACCGCCGGATCCGGGGCCGTAGTTGCGGAAATAGATGACAGACTTGAACCTTTTGTCTTTCTCCAGCTTCAGCCAGCGGGAAAGGCCAAAGGTTATTACCTCATGCAGCTTTTCCGGCTTATAGGTGGTCAGTTCTCCGTCATGATCCGCTGTTTCCACAATCACCGTGGGCCAGGTTTCTTCAAAGACAGGAAATTTGTTCATGAGCCAGATGATGTCGCCCTGCTTCTCCAGAATGCCGGTCAGTTTTTCCGGATGGCAGAAGGGGCAGATTTTCTGGGTGCCGGAATGGGGCTTCCGGCTGCCGATGGTCAGGTTAAACGTAATAGGTGTATTCATGTGTATGCCCTCATCTTTCACCTTTTTATTATAGCACAGGCAGGGACAGGCATATGGCGTGGTCTTGTAAAAGAAAGGTAAAAACAGGGGCAGGGAAAATTTATGGCAGGCGTCTATTTTCATCTTGACAAAAAGAGGAGAATCGGCTAATATATTGTCATAGCAATTCTTTAACGAAATAAAGTAATAAAGAGAGGTAATTATTATGAAACTGAAAAAACTGGTCATTGCAGGGGTTCTGGCACTGGGTGCCGCTGGTCTTCTGGCAGGCTGCGGCGGGGACAACAAGGCAGGAAGCGCAGCAAAGTCTGCTGCTGCCGGTGCAAAGCCAACGAAAATCGTAGCCGGCATGGATGATACCTTCGCTCCCATGGGTTTCCGTGATGACAGCGGCAAAATCGTAGGCTTTGATATCGACATGGCGGAAGCGATTTCCAAGGAAATCGGCGTGCCCATCGAATTCAAACCTATTGACTGGGCTTCCAAGGAAACGGAACTGAATTCCGGCCGCATCGACTGCATCTGGAACGGCTTCACCATGACGCCGGAAAGACAGAAGAAACTGGCTTTCACAAAGCCATACATGGATAATATCCAGGAATTCGTAGTGCTGAAGGATTCCCCCGCCCAGAGCATGGCGGACCTGAAGGGCAAGAAGATTACCATTCAGGAAGCATCTACGGCAGAAACGGCGCTGAACCGGGATCCCCAGCTGAAGGCCGCTTTTGCGGAAGTCAAGGCTTATCCGGATCTCACCGCCTGCTTCATGGATCTGGAAAGCGGACGCTGCGATGCCGTACTGGCTGACACAGTGCTGAATGAATACTACATGACAAAGAAACCGGATCAGTTCCGCGAACTGCCGGACCAGGTATCCAAGGATACCTTCGCCATCGGCATTAAGAAAGACAACCAGGCGCTGGTGGATCTCCTGAATCAGGGCATTGACAAGGTCATTGCCAACGGGGAAGCTGCCAAGATTTCCCAGAAGTGGTTCGGCAAGGATGTAGTGCTGAAATAAGAAAAATTTCCTGCCCCGCAGGCGGGAAGGAAAATCACCGGAGCGGGTCAGCCCCTCCGGTGATTTTCCTTTTATGTAAAAATTCTGTTTCTCTATCTTGTTAAATGAATGAAGGCAGTGTATGATATTCATGCATGCATCAAAGGGAGTTTCTATTTCCCTGTTTTACTAAGGAGTTACTGATGGATTATATTGTTCACATTCTGCCCAATATGTTTTCCGGGCTGGCTGTTTCGGCAAAGATATTTGTGCTTACCTTTGTGCTGGCACTGCCTATCGGGATTCTGCTGGCCATGGTCCGCATTTCCCATGTGGTGATTTTCAGGAAACTGGCGGCCATGTATATTTACCTCATGCGGGGAACGCCCCTCATGCTGCAGATCATGTTCATCTACTACGGCCTGCCTCTCATGCTCCATGTGCAGGTGAGCGATTTCCCTGCGGCCATCATTGCCTTCGTGGCCAACTACGCCGCCTACTTTGCGGAAATCTTCAGAGGCGGCATCCAGTCCATCAGCAAGGGCCAGTATGAAGGGGCCAAGGTGCTGGGCTTCAGCTACCGCCAGACCATGTGGCACATCATCCTTCCCCAGGTGATTAAACGGGTCATCCCGCCTCTGGGCAATGAAACCATTACCCTTCTGAAGGACACATCCCTGGTGTACATCCTGGCCATGAACGACCTCATGCGCGTTACCCGTGCCTTCGTGCAGCGGGACTTCGACACCACCCCTTTCCTGGTGGCTGCTGTCTTTTACCTGGTATGCACCGCAGTTCTTACAAAGATTCTGGCCTATGTGGAAAAGCGGTATGCTGTTTATGAAGAATGAGGGGGATGGGAATGAGCTTTATTGAAATGAAAAATATCCGGAAGGATTTCGGCAAACTTACCATCCTTCACGGCGTGAATATGTCTCTGGAAAAGGGGGAAGTCCTTTCCATCATCGGCCCCTCCGGCGCCGGCAAGAGTACGCTGCTCCGCTGCCTCATCCACCTGGAAACTATCCAGGGCGGCTCCATCATGGTGGACGGAGATTACCTGGCCCGGGAAAAGGACGGGGCCATGGTATATGCCGATGAAAATCAGCAGAAGAAGATATTGAGCAAAATGGGCATGGTCTTCCAGTCCTTCAATCTGTTTCCCCATATGACGGTGCTTGATAACATTATGGCAGCGCCGATTTATGTGAAAGGTATGAAGAAAGAGGAAATCCAGCCGGTGGCGGAAGAGCTTCTTCGCAAGGTAGGCCTTTTGAATAAGAAGGACATGTATCCCGGCAGCCTTTCCGGCGGGCAGAAACAGCGTGTGGCTATTGCCAGGGCACTGGCTATGAATCCGGATATCATGCTCTTTGATGAACCCACCTCGGCGCTGGATCCGGAGCTGACAGGAGAAGTTTTGAAGACCATTCAGCAGCTGGCCGATGAAAATATGACCATGGCCATTGTGACCCACGAAATGGCCTTTGCCAAATCCGTTTCGGACCGTGTCCTTTTCATGGTAGACGGAAAGGTGGAGGAAGAAGGAACCAGTGAGGATGTCTTCGACCATCCGAAGAACGAACGCACCAGGGCCTTCCTGAAATCCATCCTCCGGGCCTAGGAAGATACTGGAAAAGGCTATGAAGAATGCAGCATTCTTCATAGCCTTTTTGCATGCTGGAGCAGATATTTTTAAAGGCCCAGCACTACGCCGGCAGCGGCAGAGATGACAATGTAAATGATGGGGTGAAGCCGGAATTTCACAAGCCCTGCATAGATGAGAAGAGCCAGTATAATGGAAGGCCAGCGGAAGAGGGCAGACAGGGCGCCGCTTGCCTCAAAGAGGGGAAGGTTCAGGAGAGAAATCTTTGCCACCCCCAGACCGGCAGCAGCAATGAGGGCGGTGGAAGCAGGGCGGAGCCCATAGAAAATGCGGCCCATGATTTCCGATTCCCTGAATTTTTTCAAGATGGAATACACTATGGAAATGACAATGATGGCGGGGGCTGTTAAGGACAGGGTGGTATAGATGCCCCCGGGAATTCCCAGGGCCTCGAAACCGGCGTAGGTAGCCATATTGACGCCCAGAGGACCGGGAGTGGATTCGGAAATGGCAATCATGTTGGCAATATCCTCAGCAGTGAACCAGCCGGTGCGCTGAGATATATCATAAAGGAAGGGAAGCGTAGCAAGGCCGCCGCCTACGGCAAAGAGACCGGCCTTGAAAAATTCCCAGAACATCTGGAGCCACATCATCGGGAAGCACCTTCCTTCTTTTCTTTCTTCGCCGAGGGCATGAGGAAGAAGCCGGCCATGCCGGCAGCAATCACGGAAAATACGGGAGATACAGGGGCAAAGAGAGAAAGGCAGAGGATGACAAGGAAAATGAAAAGGGTCCTTTTATCCTTCACCGATTTCTTCCCCAGCTTCAGCACGGCATCCAGAATGAGAACGCACACGCAGGCACGGATGCCTGTAAAGGCATGGACCACATAGGGATTTTCTTCAAACCGGGTGAGGAACATGGCAATGGTGGTAATAATGATCATGGATGGCGTAATGACGCCGAGGGTGGCAAAGATGCCGCCCCAGAAACCTTTCAGCTTCAAGCCGATGAAGGTGGCCACATTCACCGCAATCATGCCCGGCGTCACCTGGCCCAGGGCATAGTAGTCCATGAGTTCCTCCTCCGTGGCCCAGTGGTGGTTGTCCACCACCTCCCGCTGGAGGATGGGGAGCATGGCATAACCTCCGCCGAAGGTGACGGCCCCCATTTTGGCAAATATAAGGAACAGCTGCAGTAATAATTTCATTTTTCTCCGTCCTTTCCGGAAAGCAGCGACTTCATCGGTTTTTCTAACCAGCGGATACATTTTCATTTTATGTGTATCCTTTAAGCCGGCTTTCAATGAAATGTTGCATATTTAATGGAATACATGTATCATAGCAGTTATAAAGGCATATGAAAAATATTGATTTAATTAAAAACTATATGGAGAGGATATAGATGGATCTGAGACAGCTTAGATATTTCAAAGCCATTATTGAAGAAGGCACCATTACGGGAGCCGCCAGGAAACTTCATATTTCCCAGCCGCCCCTGTCAAGCCAGATGCATCTTCTGGAAAAGGAGCTTGGCAGCACCCTCTTTGAACGGGGGGCCAGGCAGATCGTACCTACGGAAGCGGGGAGCCGTCTTTACCGCTATGCCCTGGAAATGCTGGAGCTGGAAAGCGCGGCCAGGGAGGAAATCAGCAATCTGAAAACGGGGCACCAGGGCATTCTTCATCTGGGCATGGTCTCCTCCGGCGGCCATGAAAAGCTCTATGGCCTGCTGAGGGAGTTTAAAAGCCGCTACCCCCATATCCAGGTGAAGGTGCATGAAGGGAACAGCTATGAGCTTCTGGAGCAGCTGAGGAAGGGGAAGCTGGATGTGTCCCTCCTCCGTTCCCCCTTTTCCCTCTACGGACTGGACCTGGTGCCTCTGGAGAAGACATCCATGGCCGTAGGCCTTTCAGGAAAGGCCTTTCCTTCCTTTCAGCCCGGTTCCTTCCTTTTAAAGGATCTCACAGGACTGCCCCTCATCCTGTACCGGCGGTGGGAAAAAATCATTATGGAAGAATGCGAAAAGGAAAAATTCCAGCCCGATGTGTACTGCGTGGCCGATGATGCCAGAACCTGCCGGGAATGGGCGGAGGCAGGCCTGGGGGCGGCCCTGGTGCCCCTGACGGTGCTTGAGAAGAGCGGCGAGCTTATGGTGGGAAAACTGCAGGAAGAGGCCCTGCAGTCGGAGCTTTATCTGGCCAGAAGAAAGGGGGAAGGCCAGGGGGGAGGCCCCTCTCTTTTCTTCCATATGGCGGAAGACAGGGAGAAGAATTTCATTTCATAAATAGAAAAATGGAAAAAAGGGGGAAATCGCCCTTTTTCTCACCGGGATTATCGAAAAATTTGTTTTTTTAAACTCTTTATGCTAAAATATAACTTGCGATTTATCGTGCACTGAAAGAACCAACCAAGGTATCATTTGTCGGTAAGCCGACTTAAGGAGGAATATTTTTTATGAACGTAAAAGTAGAGGCACTGGATCAGCACAAGGTTTCCGTAGGCATTGAACTGCCCGCTGAAGTTGTACAGAAAGGATTCAAAAGAGCAGTAGCCCGCATTGCCAACCAGGTAAGAATCCCCGGATTCCGTAAAGGCAAAGCAAGCCGCAAGATCCTTGAAATGCATTTCGGCAAGGAAGCTGTAGAAGCGGAAGCTAAGGATATTGTAATCAATGAATCCATTGAAGAAGCACTCCGCCAGGAAAAACTGGTTCCGGTAACCACTCCCGAAGTAAAGGATGACAAATTCTCCGAAGCAGAAGGCGCTTCCTTCACCGTTACCTTCGTAAAACGTCCGGAAGTAGAACTGGGCGAATACAAAGGCCTGGAAGCAAAGAAAGAAAACCCGGAAATCACCGATGACCAGGTCATGGCACAGCTCAAAGGCGCTGCTGAACAGAATGCAAGAATGGAAAAAGCAGAAGAAGGGGCTGAACTGAAGAAAGGCGACTTCGCTATTATCGATTTCAAAGGCACCGTTGACGGCAAGCCCTTCGAAGGTGGCGAAGGCAAGACCTATCCGCTGGAAATCGGCTCCCAGAGCTTTATTCCCGGCTTTGAAGACCAGCTGGAAGGACATAAGGCCGGCGACGACGTAACCGTAAAGGTAACCTTCCCGGAAGACTACTTCGTAGATGCCCTCAAAGGCAAGGAAGCAGAATTCGCAGTTCATATCAGTGACGTAAAACGCAAACAGCTTCCGGAACTGGACGACGCATTTGCAAAATCCATCAGCCAGTTTGAAACCATGGACGAACTGAAGGCAGCTGTAAAACAGCAGATGCAGCTCCAGGCTTTCCAGCAGGCAGAAGAAGCTTACCATGAAGCCCTCGTCAACCAGGCTGTGGCCAATGCCAAAGTAGACATTCCCCAGGAAATGGTGGAACAGCGCATTGACGAAATCGTGGAAGAAATGAAACTGAACATTGAATCCAGAAACGCTACCATGGACGACTACCTGAAGAACATCGGCCAGACCATGGAACAGCTCCGCAAGAACTATGAAAAGACCGCTGCTGAACAGGTACGTCAGGGACTGGTTCTGGAAACCATTGCTGAAAAAGAAGACCTCACCGTTTCCAACGAAGACCTCTCCATGGAAGTTTACAGCATGGCTCACCAGTTCAATGCCGACCCCAAGGATGTAATGAAAGTCATCCAGGAAGAAGGCCGCGTAGGTATGCTGGTGAACTCCGTACTCCGCAAGAAAGCAGCTGCTTTCATCTACGGCGCAGCCAAGAAAGCGGAAGCTGACAAGAAAGAAGCAGAAGAAGCTCCCAAGGCTGAAGAAGCTCCTGCAGCAGAAGAAAAGAAAGACGACTTTGAATCCATGACAGTGAAAGACCTGAAGGCCTATGCAGCTGAAAAGGGCATTGCACTGGAATCCAAAGCAAAGAAAGCTGAAATCATCGAAACCATCCGTCAGGCAGAATCCAAATAATTCCGCCCAGGGCAGATGATTCACTACTGAATTCAATATCAGGAAACTGATAATCGTTGGGAAAAAGAGACGCGGGGATAACCGGCGTCTCTTTCGACCATATGGAAATCGGAATTTCACGGTGAAATTCCTGTGTCCAAGAAAGAAAGGGTGTTACCTATGGCATATGTACCGATTGTCGTTGAACAGACAGCCCAGGGAGAAAGATCCTATGACATCTACTCCCGCCTTCTGAAAGACCGTATCATTTTTCTGGACGGCCAGATTGAAGACCACATGGCCAATGTCATCATTGCCCAGCTCCTCTTCCTGGAAGCAGAAGATCCGTCCAAAGACATCCATCTCTATATCAACAGCCCCGGCGGCGTGGTGACCGCAGGCCTGGCTATTTATGACACCATGCAGTATATCCGCCCCGATGTATCCACCATCTGCATCGGCTCCTGCGCCAGCATGGCCGCCGTCCTCCTGACCGCCGGCGCAAAGGGCAAGAGATATGCCCTGCCCCATTCCAATATTATGATTCACCAGCCTCTGGGTGGCGTACAGGGACAGGCTACGGAAATTGAAATCCATGCTCGTGAGATCCTGCGCCTTCGGGAGGAATTGAACGGCATTCTTTCCAAACACAGCGGCCAGCCTCTGGAAACCATTGCCAGGGATACGGAAAGGGACAATTTCATGACCGCTGAAATGGCGAAGAACTACGGCCTTATCGACCAGATTCTCACCCGCAATGATTTGCAGAAAGTAACTGCCAAATAAAGGAGGCTTCCATTGAACAGGAAAAATGAAGGAACTCCGGTCTGCAGCTTCTGCGGCCGCTCCGGCGACGAGGTGGAGAAGCTGATTGCCGGCCCCGGCGTCTATATCTGCAACGAATGCATCGAAGTGTGCTCCAATATCCTTCGGGAAGAGCTGAAGGCAGACAAGAAAAAGGCAGCGCCCCATTTCAAGCTGCCTACACCGGAAGAAATCAAGAAATACATGGACCAGTACGTCATCGAACAGGATGATGCCAAAATGGCGCTGGCCGTGGCTGTATATAACCACTACAAGCGCATCGAGCACGAAGGGGAAGAGGATGATGTGGAACTGCAGAAGTCAAACATCATCATGCTGGGGCCCACGGGCAGCGGCAAAACCCTTCTGGCCCAGACCCTGGCCAGATTCCTGGACGTACCCTTTGCCATTTCCGACGCCACCACCCTCACCGAAGCGGGCTATGTAGGGGAAGACGTGGAAAATATCCTGCTTCGCCTCATCCAGGCAGCAGACTACGATATCGACAAAGCGGAACGGGGCATTGTCTACATCGATGAAATCGATAAGATTGCCCGGAAATCGGAAAACCCCTCCATTACCAGGGACGTATCCGGCGAAGGGGTGCAGCAGGCCCTGCTGAAGATTCTGGAAGGTACTGTGGCCAGCGTGCCGCCCCAGGGAGGAAGAAAACATCCGAACCAGGAAATGATCCAGATCGATACCACCAACATCCTCTTCATCTGCGGCGGTGCCTTTGCAGGCATTGACAAGGTCATCGACCGCCGGCTCACCAAGAGCGTCATGGGATTCGGCGCGGACATTGAAAAGAAGGACGAAAAGGACATGGCTGAACTGCTGCAGCAGGTACAGCCGGAAGACCTTCTCAAATTCGGCCTTATTCCCGAATTCATCGGCCGTCTTCCCGTCATCGTGCCTCTCCATCCATTGAATGAAGAAGCCCTGGTGAAGATTCTGACCGAACCGAAGAACGCCCTTGTCCGTCAGTACCAGAAACTGCTGGCCATGGACCATGTGGAACTGGAATTTGATGACGGCGCCATCCATGCCATTGCCCGCCAGGCCATTGAAAGGAATACGGGGGCCAGAGGACTTCGTGCCATCATTGAAAAAATCATGCAGCACGTGATGTACGAAATCCCAAGCATGAAGGACGTGGTCAAGTGCACCGTAACGGAAGATGTGGTAAAGAACCATTCCGAACCTATCCTTACAAGGAAGGACAGCTGAATTTCTGAAATCAGTGCTTCCGAAGAGCCGGAGCTTCAGAAGGCCGTGAATGCCATCCATAGCAGATGGCATTCATGCCCTCTGGCTCCGGCTTTTGTGACTGATGGAATGTCCCTTTATAAATTTTCATTTTCCTTTTATAAAATAAGGAATTCATGCTCTTCCATGTGTTACAATAAACTGGGGAAACTCTGTCATGAAAACAGTCTTCCCCAGTATGGAGGAATCATATATGAGTGAACAGACAACTGAAAACAATGGCCTCGCCCTGCCCCTGGTACCGCTGAAGGACATTGTAATTTATCCTAAAATGACGGTGAACCTTGACATAGGCAGGAAGGATTCGGCCGACGCGGTGCGCCTTGCCAGCCGGGGCGATCGCTATATCGTAACCGCCCTGGAACGGGACGGAAAAGAGACGCCGGACGTATACTCCGTAGGCACCGTATCGAAAATCAGCCAGATGCTCCAGCTCCCCGGCGGGCTGGTGCGGGTACTGGCAGAAGGGGTGTCCCGCGTAAAAATCAGGAGCGTCTACAACGGCGAAAGATGCCTCATGGCGGAAGTGGATGACCTGGAAGAAACGGCCCCGGACGATGAACTTCGGGCAGAGGCCTACAGAAGAACCCTTCTGAAGGAATTCTTCGAATGGCTCCGCAACACGAAGCAGGGCCTTCCCGATGAGCAGATGGAACAGCTGAAAGCCATTACGGATCCCGGCGAAACCTCCGATTTCCTGTCCGCCCAGCTCATCCTGTCGCCGAAACAACGGCAGGACGTACTGGAAGAGACGGACATTATGAACCGGCTTCGCCTGGTTCACCGCATGCTGGACCAGGAAATCCAGATCGGACGGCTGGAAGCGGAAATCAACGGCGATGTCCGCGCCAAAATGGATAAAGAACAGCAGGACTACTACCTGCGTCAGAAAATCAAGACCATCCACGACCGCCTGGGAGACACGGTAAGCCAGGAAAAGGAAGCGGACGAATACCGGAAGAAACTGAAAGAGACAGGCATTCCGGAAGAATACAAGGCGAAACTTTCCAAGGAAATCGACCACCTGGCAGCCATGCCGCCGATGATGGCGGAAACGGCGGTGGCCAGAAACTATCTGGACTGGATTTTCAGCCTCCCCTGGACAGAGGAAAGCCGGGACAAGCTGGACTTGAAGGATGCGAAGAAAGTACTGGACCACGACCATTACGGCCTGGAAAAAATCAAGGAACGGATCCTGGAGTACCTGGCAGTGCGGGTGCTGGCACCGGATGCCAAAGCGCCTATTATCTGCTTCGTAGGACCGCCAGGCGTAGGCAAGACCTCCCTGGCCCAGTCCATTGCCAACGCCATGGGGCGGAAATTCGCCCGCATTTCCCTGGGCGGCATTCATGATGAAGCGGAAATCCGCGGCCACCGCCGCACCTACATCGGCGCCATGCCGGGACGGTTCATCGAAGCCATCAGCCAGGCAAAGACCAGAAATCCCCTCATCCTTCTGGATGAAATCGACAAGGTAGGCGCCGACTTCCGGGGAGATCCGGCGTCCGCCCTGCTGGAAGCGCTGGATCCGGAACAGAACAAAGCCTTCCACGATAATTACATCGATATTCCCTTCGACCTGTCCAAGGTTTTCTTCCTGGCCACCGCCAATACGGTATCCACCATCCCGCCGGCCCTTCTGGACCGTATGGAACTCATCGAGCTTACGGGATACACGGAAGAGGAAAAGGTGAAAATCGCCAAACAGTACCTCATTCCACGGCAGATGAAGAGAAATGGACTCAAAGCGAAGGACATCCGTTTCTCTGATCTTCTCATCCGCCGCGTCATCCAGGGCTACACCAGGGAAGCGGGAGTGCGCGAACTGGAAAGAACCATCGGCTCCCTCTGCCGCAAGGTAGGCAAGAAGATCGTCCTTCAGGACGAAAACCTTCCCGCCCTTTCCGCCAAGACACTGGAAAAATACCTGGGCCCCGTGAAATTCCTGCCTATGGCCGAAGAACATCCCGATGCCGTAGGAAGGGTGAACGGACTGGCCTGGACCATGGCCGGCGGCGAAGTACTGGATACGGAAGCGGTCACCATCAAGGGCAAGGGCAACCTCATCCTTACGGGGCAGCTGGGAGATGTGATGAAGGAATCTGCCGAAACGGCCTACACCTACATCCGCAGCCGGGCAAAAGAACTGGGCCTGAAGGAAGATTTCTATGAAACCCTGGACACCCATATCCATCTGCCCGAAGGCGCCGTTCCCAAGGACGGCCCCTCTGCCGGCGTCACCATGGCTACTGCCATGGCCTCCGCCTACACCGGAAGGAAGGTAAGAGGCGACACCGCCATGACCGGAGAAATCACCCTTACCGGCGAAGTCCTTCCCATCGGCGGCGTGAAGGAAAAAGTGCTGGCAGCCAACCAGTTCGGCATCAAGCAGATTCTCCTTCCTGAAAAGAACAGGCGGGATCTGGAAGAACTGCCGGAGTCCGTCAGGGAAAAACTTCATTTCGTATATGTAAAGAATGTGGATGATGTGCTCAGCCACGCCCTTCTGAAATAAAGAAACGCTGATTCAATCACCGTCTGCTTTTATGCTTATCAAAGCAGACAGTATGAATGAATCAGCGCTTCTGCAAAGGCGGCCCATCAGATCCGGAGTAAGGAGGCATCCCCTTGTCAGAAATCAAAAAAATGGATGAATTTCATATATTCTCTTCCGCCTATTTCCGGGCGGCGGTGAACCGCAGCCAGTACGTGAACGACGGCAGGAAGGAAATCGCCTTCATCGGACGGTCCAATGTAGGCAAATCATCCCTCATCAACTCTCTCTGCGGAAGGAAGAAACTGGCCTTTGTAAGCCGGGAACCGGGCAAGACCAGAACCATTAACTACTACGCCATCCAGTCCAGACGGATGGAAGAAGAAAAAGAAGTGCGGCAGGACTGGTACCTGGTAGACCTGCCGGGCTACGGTTTTGCCAAAACAAGCCAGCAGAACAAGGACAGCTGGTCATCCTTCATTGCAGACTACCTGGAACATTCGCCTACCCTGCAGATGATCGGCCTTTTAATCGACCTTCGCCATCCCGGCCTTCCCATCGACCTCAAGGCCTATGAATGGCTCCGTTCCATCGCCCCCTCCCTTCTGGTTATCGGCACCAAGGGGGACAAACTGAAACGGAACGAACTGGTGAAGAACAGGAAACTTCTGGAAAAATATTTCCCTGGAGATTTTCCCCCCATTGCCTACTCCTCCCTTTCAGGAGAAGGCAGGGACGAACTGCTGAAAGTCATTGAAGAAAAGATTTGTGACTGATATGAAAAAGACCATGTTTCTCACCGCCCTCCTGGTGGCGGCATCCATCACAGGCTTTGCCTACAATGTGTATGCTCCCAACTCCTTCGACGCCGTGAGCCCCGCCTCCTGGGACTACAAAACCGTGGAAACCCTGTGCAGGGAAGGGAAAGCCCCTTCCTACACGGAAGACTTCTTCCGCCGCGGCAGCATGACCCGCTACGAACTGGCCAGCGTCATCAAGGACATGCTGGAACATCATGACAGGAACGATAAAGACCACGGAAGCCTCATGAAGCTCAAAAAAGAATACGCCCGGGAACTGGAAGCCCTGGGCTACAGGGAAGAAAAGAAAACGGCTGAAGGAAAACCGGTGCTGGAAATGGGCGGAGACGGAAGAATCCGCTACAGCAGCGACGGAGACGCCGACGGAAGAGTACGGGTCAATACCCGGTGGCACATCGGTGATGATACTACCGTCAATGCCGGCGGCACAAAGAATGTAAAATAAAAAAACGCGATACCATGGTAATCCATGGCATCGCATTTTTTGGTGCGGGCTGGAGAATAGGAACTGGGGAGTGGAGAGTGGGGGTCTGGCCTGCCCGTAAAGGCGCTTTCCTTTTGCTGCCTGACCGGATCCTCGGACTGGCAGGGGCGTTAAACCCAAGCATCCTTTTCTACAACCGGCCCGGGTCAGCAGGCCATAACCCGAAGGAAGTCCCTCTGCCCTTTTTTAATACACCATCACATACCACAGGATGAGCACTGCCAGAAGGAGCAGGTTGTATAGAGAAAAGAGGGCCAGGTACTCCTTTTTGGAGACGGCAGGAATATGGGTATAGGCTTTGAAGGAAATGAGGCTGGCCATGGAAGCAATGAGGGTGCCCAGGCCGCCTACATCCACACCCAGGAGAAGGGGCGCCCAGTTTTCCGTATAGGGAGAAAGCATGACCGTGGCCGGCACATTGCTGATAAATTGGGAGAGGAGAAGGGATATCCAGAACTCATGGCCCCCTATGGCCTGCCGGGCCCAGGTGCTGAGGATGTCCAGGCGTCCCAGATTTCCGACAGCCATGAAGAGAAGGGAAAAGAGGAGAAGCAGCTTGTAATCCACCTCCCAAAAGGCCTTCCGGTCCAGGAAAATCATGGCCGGCACCACCACCGCCATGACGAGGGCCAGGGGAATCAGACGAAGGACATGAAGAACACAGAGGAGGAGAAGGAAAAGGAGAAAGAGGGACTTCTTCCTTGGCAGTTCCATTTCCCTGGAAGGCAGGGAAGAAATGACGGTTTCCGGGAAAAGCCGTCCTGCCAGATACAGAAAAAAGCCGCTGATGAAGACCACCGGCGCTGTGGTCGATAGAAAATCAGACAGGGGCAGATGAAAGTATTCATAGATGAAAAGATTCTGCGGATTTCCTATGGGTGTCAGCATGCTGCCCATGTTGGCAGCTATGGTTTCCAGCGTAATCAGCGGAATCAGAAGTGACCGCTCATGGATTTCGATAAAAGTGGAAATGGAAAAGGGAACAAAGATAATAAGGGATATATCATTGGTTATGACCATGGACGAAAAGAAGCAGGCACCGGTAAAGAAACGGGCCAGCTGCCGCACCGTGACTTTTCCGTCAAAAAAATGAAGGCAGAGAGCCCTGGGAATGCCCCATTTTCCGATTTCCGCCGTAATGGTCATGAGACAGAACAGGATGCCCAGCAGATTCCAGTTTATGCTTTCCCAAAGAAGGGCAGGGGAGAAAGGCACAAAAAGCCCGGTGGCCAGAGCCAAAAGGGCGGCCAGCAGCAAATCGGTGTATTTTTTTATCATGAAAAGCCTCCGCAGGAATAAGATGTCTTTTTATTATAATGGAAATGGGACTGGCGGGGAATGGGGAATGGAGAATGGGGAATGGAGACTGGAGATTGGGGAATGGGAGGACTTACCGCTGGCCGTGGGACTGTATTCCCGAAAGAGGTCATAGACCTCAGACTATCAGACTTCAGACTTTGGACGGCATGGACTTCATGTATCATTCCGGCGTTTCCCCTTTCCTGCGAAGCGGGAAAGGAGGGAAACGCCGCGGCCAATCAGCAGAATGCTCATCATGCCGAATGACGCAGAAAGGTAAATCCGTAACGCTGACTTTATACTCATCGCCCGGAAGGGCGATACCACAACCCTCGGCCCGAAGGGCCGTCAAACTTAAGAACCCTCGGGCCCCAAAGGGCCAGTCAATCTTAAGAACCGTTCCCTTCACAACCCTTCTACACAACCTGCCGCCGGCAGGCGGCCACAACCCTCGGGGCGCAGCCCCGTCAACCCTCACGCCGAAGGCGTGTCCAATGCCGGTTGCCCTTTCTTTTTCTGTATCCATGGATTATAATAAAGTCGTCAAATTCATAAGAAAAATGGGCAAGGGAGCCTGTGGCACTATTTTGCCGCGGGCTTTTTCATTGATTTGCTTTATTTTTCCATGTTCAGGAAGAAGGCTTTTCTTCTTTCTTATTTCAAGGAGGATTTTTTATGTTCAGTGTGGCAGCACCTCATGCAAAAGGAAAATGTGCAGAAGATAATATTTTTGCAGCCAACAACAGGGCCATTGCCCTGGCTGAGAAAATCGGCAATGACAAGGTGGTCAACGGTACGGTGGGTTCCATTCTTGATGAGGATGGAAATCTGGTGGTGCTGGACGTGGTGAAGGAAGGGCTGAAGGAGCTTTCTCCGAAGGAAATCTGTGCCTATGCACCGATCCAGGGGTACCGGAAATTCCTGGATGACTGCATTGACCAGTGCTTTGGAGATTCCCGTCCCGAAGGTTATGTGGATGCCTGCTCCACCCCCGGCGGCACAGGGGTGCTCCATCATGTGGTGCACAATTATTCCGAGCCCGGTGATGAAGTGCTCATTACGGACTGGCACTGGGGCGCCTATGACAGCCTTATCGATGATAACAACCGCAAAGTGAGGAGCTTTTCCTTCCTTACCGATGACGGCCATTTCAATACCGCCGCTTTTAAGGAAGCGGTGGAGGATATCCTGAAGAAACAGGACAATATCGTCATCATCCTGAACGGCATTGCCAACAACCCCACAGGCTACTGCATGTCTGTGGCAGAATGGCAGGCAGCGGTGGATGTACTCAAGGCTGCTGTGGCCGATGGAAAGAAGAATGCCATCTTGGTTCCCGATGTGGCTTATCTTGACTACAGCGGCGAGAAGCAGGAATGCCGGAAGTTCTTCAAGGTCTTCGGCGGCCTTCCGAAGAATATCCTGGTGGTCTGTGCCTACACTCTGTCCAAAGGCTTTACCATGTACGGCCAGCGCATGGGCGCCATGATCGGCATTTCCTCCGACAAGGACGTGATTAAGGAATTCGTGGACATCAACCAGTACAGCAGCCGTGCCACATGGTCCAACTGCAACAGCGCCGCCCAGAATGCCATGATCCGTATCTGCGAAGATCCGGAGAAAATCAAACAGCTGGATGAGGAAAGGGCCCGCTATTTCAAGCTCATCCAGGAGAGGGCAGCCATTTTCATGAAGGAAGCGGAAGAAGAGGGTGTGAAATTCGTCCCCTATATTTCCGGCTTCTTTATCACCATACCCGTAACCCGTTCCCAGGCAGTATGCGATGATCTGGAAAAACAGCAGGTCTTCCTGGTGCCGCTGAAGAAGGGCATCCGTCTGGCTGTATGCTCCATTTCCAGAGAAAAGATGAAGGGCCTGGCTCACAAGCTGGCACTGGCCATTAAAGCGGCAGGGGCAGAGCAGTAATTTTTTCGGGGAAATCGGAAGATTGAGACCGGTCATGGAGGTCATGGCCGGCCTTTCTGTCCTGCATCTGTTTATTTGATTTATGAGGAAGGGAGAGAGGGGTATGGAGAACTTATTTGCCGCACTGAATGCGGTACTGAGCTTCGTCACTCCGGTGTCTGACTTTTTCTGGGATTTCCCGAAAATGTTCAGCTTCTGGAAGAATATTCCTGTTTTGGGGTCATTTTCACTGGCCATTATCGTGCTGGTAGGTTCCGGCATTTATTTCACCATCCGTTTGGGGTTCGTGCAGGTGAGGCTGTTTGCCACCGGGGTGCATACCCTGGCCACGAAGAGAAGCATTAAAACCGGCATATCGCCGCTGGCGGCCTTCCTTTTAAGTACCGCCATGCGTGTAGGGCCGGGCAATATGATCGGCGTTACCGGTGCCATTGCTGCCGGCGGTCCGGGGGCCCTCTTCTGGATGTGGATTTCCGCTTTCTTCGGCATGGCTACTGCCTTTACCGAAGGCACCCTGGCCCAGATTTTTAAGGAAAAAAGAGGAAATACCTTCGTAGGAGGCCTTCCCTTCTATGCCAGAAAGCTCTGTGGCAACAAGGTGTGGGTGGGTACCATCCTGTCGGTTGTTTACATCATCTATGCCCTCATGTGCCTGCCGGCCCAGGGCTTCAACGTAGTCACTTCCGTCGGCGCCATTGCAGGGCTCGTGCAGGATATTCAAATTCCTGTGCAGTCTACCTTCTACTATGTGGTTGCCGTGGTGGTCATCCTTCTGGTGGCCTTCATGGCCTTTGGCGGCATCCGCCGCGTGTCCCGCTGGGCTGACATCCTGGTGCCGGTGATGGCTGTTATTTATGCGGTAACCGCCCTGCTTCTGATTCTCTTCAACCTGGACAGCGTACCCTATTTCTTTAAAGCCGTATTCGCAGGGGCCTTCAAACCGGAAGCTGTTTTTGGCGGGTTCCTTGGCACCGCCCTTCTCCAGGGGGTCAAGAGAGGACTCATGTCCAACGAGGCCGGCCAGGGCACCATTACCATGGCAGCCGCTTCGGCTGAAGCCCATCATCCCTGTGAACAGGGCATCATTTCCGCCCTGGGCGTATTCCTTGACACCCATGTGATCTGCACCATGACCGGCTTCATCATCGTCATGGCCCATGAATGGGCGCTGGATCCGGCGGCCTGGAAAGCAGCCGGCACCTACGGTAAGTTCCTCTTCTCCGTGAACGGTCTTACGCCGGCCATGCTGCAGGTACTGGTGCAGATCATGGTTTCTGTCTGCTTCTGCCTCTTTGCCTATACCTGCGTCATCGGCTTCGTTTCCTTCTCGGAAATTTCCGCCAACCGTATTTCCTCCTCCAAAGGATTTATTAATTTCATCCGCTTCCTCTGCATTTTCGTAGCAGCCTTCGGCATTGCCTGCAACATTGCAGGCTACGACCTGTCCAACCTCTGGGCCTTCTCGGATCTGGGAAATATTATCATGGTGTACTGCAACGTGCCCATGCTCTATCTGGGCCTTCGGTATGTCATCAGGGCCGCTGCCCATTATTCCAAGGACAGCAGTGCCTCCTTTGATTCCGAAAAAGTGCTTGGAATCAAGACTGCCTACTGGAAGGGGGAAGAAAAATAAGCATAATAAAACAGGAACGGTAATCCGCTCCTGTTTTTTTGCTGTCCATTACCGGCGGGAAGGTTTCCTTTTCCGGCGGAAGAGCTGCTGCACATAGTAGGCGGCTGCTGCATAAAGGGAAAGAATGAGAAGGTGGCCCAGCGTAAAAGTCCAGAGGGTGACAGGAATGGCCCTGGCATTGGGGATGCGCTGAAGAAGGAGCCTGCTTCCTATGCTGTAGTAAAAGGAGAAATAAATGCCTCCCGCTGCGATGAGAAGGAGCAGCAACTTGTATACCAGGGAAAGATGGGGGATTTTGCCAAGGTCCATGCCCTTTTCCATACGGGGCAGGATGGCGCTCCAGTGAAGACCCAGATGAAATCCCATGGCAATCAGCATGACGTAGCCTGCCACGTGATGAACCTGGTGGGCCAGGCGGGGCGCCTTTTCCATGCCCGTAGGAAGGACATGGGAAATCATAAAGCCGCTTCCCATGACCGCCGCAAAGGAGAGGAGAAGCAGCAGGTCGGAAAGAAAGGTGAGCTTCCTGTCTGTGTTCCACCGTCCCCGGGCAAGGGATGTATACCACTGCCTGTTGAACCAGGTATGGAGAAGGAAAAGAAGAAAGAAAAGGATGGCCAGCATTTCGTGGCCGAAGTTCCGCACAAAGCGGTAGTCCAGAATCATGAGAAAGGAAATAAGCATTCCCGTATCTACAATCATTCGTTTATTCATGATAACCTCCTTGAAAGGAAATTCTGCGGATCTCTGTCTATATTGTACCATGATGGGAGAAGCGGGGAATGGAGAATGGGGATTGGGGAAGTGCCTGCTGTCGGTTCTCCGCTCTCCGAGAGTGGCCGCGCAGCGGACAATTTCCGCCGACCGGTATTTACTTACGAGTGGCTCACTTTCGGCTTTCCTTTTGCCACCCGACCGATACAGGATGACAAGTGGAAGGCGGAAAGGAAAGCACGTAAAGCCCCTGCGTCTTCTTGGGGGGGCAAGCGAACGTGGTTTGCAGGGGAGCGTCAGCGACCTGAAAACCACGTGAGACGCTTTCCCATGGAGAAGAGGGCCACGAAGCGGCGAAGGGGTGGACGAAACAGCAAGCCGGTATGATACTCTATGCGGTGGTGACTGTGGAGGTCCTGCATAGGACCTCCAAGTCAGCCGAAGCTGGCTTGGAACGAGGGTAAGCAGAGAAATGACATTCTATGCTGAACTGACGGCCGACAGGCAGCCTTCTGGGAGGAGATTTCTCGACTCCCTTTCACCGGCTCCACGAAAATGTGATTCATACCGGCGCTTCCCATCGCTCGAAATGACGGGGGCCGCAATGGTGACACAAAAGCAGGTCCCGTAACATCTTGCGCTCCCTTTAGGGTGGCAAAGGAACTGGATTCGTAGGGGAGCGATAGCGACCTGAGAATCCAGTGACATGCTTTCCCGTGGAGGAGAGGGCCACGAAGTGGCGCGGGGGTGGACGAGGCGGCAAGCCTGTATGATACTCTATGCGGTCGTGACGGCCGACAGGCAGCCTTCTGGGAGATTTCTCAACTCCCTTTCACTGGCTTCACGAAACTATGTGATTCAAACCGGCACGTACCACCGCTCGAAATGACGGGGGCCGCAATGGTGACACAAAAGCCAGACCCGTAACGCTGACTATATAATCATTGCCCGTAGGGCAATCCACCACCCTTTGAACCCTTTGAACCCTTTCAATCCGCTGAACTTCTTCGGCGCTTTGCGCCCTGCGTACATTCTCTTATTGCTGCCTGCAGCAGGGTCTTATATAATAATAAAAATAAATTGATTTCGTACCGGAGGATAAAATGGGGAAAAGTTCCAGCGGCGGCCTTTGTGCAAAACAGCATATTCTGTATTTACTTTATATTACTCTTTTTCTGCTGCCTTTGAATCCCTTTCTTTTTTATGTACCTCTTCTGCCGGCGGTGATTCTGTGGCTGGTGAACTGGAGAAAGAAGGGGGAAGTGGCGATGACCCTGCCTCCCTTATGGCAGCCGGGAGCAGTCTTTCTTACGGCAGCCTTTCTTTCCGGCTTCGTGTCGAAGAACACAGGATTTTCTCTTATGAATTGGGCACTGCAGCCTTTGATGTATGCCCTGGTATACCTTCTGATTTATACCACCGTTTCATCGGAGAAGGAAAAGGAGAAGGCCCTCTATGCCTTTCTGGCAGGGGCGGTGGTGACAGTGGTGTACGGCTTTTTCCAGTATGCCAATGCAGCAGGCATGGCGGCGGATATGGAGGCCCAGAGCTGGGTAGATCCGGAGCGGTTCCCCCTTCTCCGGCGGCGCATGTATTCCACCCTGGAAAACCCAAACCTTTTCGGCGCCTACCTTCTCATGGTCATCAGCATTCTTACGGCCTTTACCCTTCGGGAGAAGGCGGTGAAGCGCAAGACCGTTTTTGGGGTCATTCTTTTTTCCCTCCTTCTCTGCCTGGCCCTTACCTATTCCAGGGGCGCCTGGGTGAGTCTGGCGGCCATTGTGCTTGGACTCACTCTTTTCTATGATAAACGGTTCGGATTTTTATTCCTTCTGGTACCGGTGGTGCTTGCCTTCTATCACGGCCAGATTGTGGAACGGTTTCTTTCCCTTTTTTCCGGTGAAGATACGTCGGTGGATCTGCGGTTTGCCCTCTGGGAAAGCACCCTGGCCATGATAGAGGAACATCCTCTTCTGGGGGTGGGCTGGGGCACCTATTTCCTGGCCTATCCGGACTACAATTTCTTCATCCAGGAAGAGGGGGTGCTCATCTTCCATGCCCACAGCATGTACCTCAATATGCCGGCGGAAGTGGGAATCCCCGGAGGGCTTGCCTTCCTGGCCGCCTTTTTTTCCCAGGGCATTCTTTCCTGGAAAATTTACCGGCACGGCAGGGACAGCTTTTCCAAGTCCATGGGGCTGGGAGGCCTGCTCATGGTCATGGCCCTTGCGGTCATCAGCCTGGGGGACCATGTGCTCTTCAGCCGGTCCGTATCCTTCTGCTTCTGGAGCCTCTCCGCCCTCTGCGTGTCCTGCGGGAAAGAGAGAGCATGAGAAATGATAAACAGCCGCAGGAAAAGGAACTTTGAGGAAATGTATTTCTTCAGAGTTCCTTTTCTTTTGGCGGAAAGTCTCCTTCCCTGGCAGGAAGGCAATGGCACCCCGCCATAGGCACTGATGAAACAAAGGGAGATCCCATAACGCTGTCTTTATATTCATTGCCGCCAAAGGCGGTGCACAGCGAACTGGAGTTACACCAGCGAACATAATTTGTAGGAGCAAAGCGACGCACAAATTATTGTGAGTCGGTGATAGCCGTGCTGTAAGGAGTCGTCAGACGACTGAAAATCCAGTGAGTCGTTTCCCCTGTGGGGCAATCCATAACCTTCGGGCCCACAGGGCCCGTCAAACCTGAGAACCTTAAGAACCTTCGGCGCCTTGGGCGCCGTCAACATTCTCCTTTGCACCCTTTGCGCTCTTTGATTTCAATATTCTTACCGCCGGCTGATCTGATTCATACATTTCCGTGTACATGTCAGGAGAACCTATAAATTGAAATGTTTCAATTAAAAAATTGCCGATTCATAGGCTTATTTGTAAATAAAGAGTTATAGGTCACATCATTCATAATTTGTCTAATAGGAAATATTTATAACGGGTACAAAGGATTTTGTAAGACAAAAGGTGCATTTAGGGGGTTTTCATTGGGAAAAGTGTGCTATAATAATACTGGTGATTGAATGAACCAAAATGCAGTCAGCAGAATCTTACGATTGGAGGGTTTGGTCTTGTGATTATAGTATTACACTTTCTGGGCATACATAATCTTAAGATAAACTCATACCACTTGGATTAGGCGGCTGTTTTTTTACGGGTAAAAAGTTCTGCGGCAATGCTGAAGCGAGTATCAGGTTTTGCGGCTGCGGACTTTTATATAATTTATTTTTATTTTTGGGAGGATGATAGTAATGATCGACACCAATGATAGTGAATTCCTTAGCAGAATCGAAGACAAAGGTCTTCTCTCCAAGGTATGCGATGCCAAGACTGCAGCAAAAATGTTCAGTGCTGGCGATATCATCGGTATTTCCGGATTTACGCCCTGCGGCTATCCGAAAATTACAATGCATGAACTCGCAGAACGCATGAAAGAAACTCCATTCCAGGTCGACATCTGGACCGGCGCTTCCACCGGTTCCCAGATTGATACAGAACTGGTAGCTGTAAACGGCGTTAGAAACCGTATGCCTTACCAGACCAATGCCAACCTGAGAAAAGCTATCAACGCAGGCAAGGTAAACTACTACGATCTGCACCTGTCCCATGTTGCCCAGCAGGTACGTGCAGGCTTCTTCACCAACGTGAAGGGCGAACACGTAACAGGCCCGGATTTTGCAGTAGTTGAAGTCTGCAAGATCGGACCGAACGGCGAACTCTATCCGACAACCGCTATCGGCAACTCTCCGGTATATGTTGACACTGCAAAGAAAGTCATTGTAGAAGTCAACACCACCCAGCCTCTGGACCTGGTTGGCATGGCTGATATTTACATGCGTAAGAATCCGCCATTCTGTGAACCAATTCCGATTCTCCATGCAGGCGACCGTGTAGGTACCCCGTACATTCCTTGCGATCCGTCCAAGATCGTTGCCATCGTTCCCTGCGATATGCCTGATGTAACCCGTACACTGGCTCCGCTGGATGACGATGCAGAAGCTATGGGCAACAACCTGGTTGACTTCCTGAAGAATGAAGTAAAACACGGAAGACTGCCGGAAAACCTGCTGCCCCTGCAGTCCGGCGTAGGCAACGTAGCAAACGCTGTAATTCACGGCCTCGTTGAATCCGACTTCAAGAACCTGTCCGTATACACCGAAGTTATTCAGGATGGCATGTTCGACCTGATCGATAAAGACAAGATCGACATGATTTCCGGTACTTCCCTGTCCCCATCCCCGGATGGACTGAAACGCTTCTATGCTAACATTCAGAAGTACAACAAGAAGATCGTTCTTCGTCCGCAGGAAATTTCCAACAACGGTGAAGTTGTACGTCGTATCGGCGTTATCGGCATGAACACCGCTCTGGAAATGGATATTTACGGCCATGTAAACTCCACCCATGTAACAGGCACCAAGCTGATGAACGGTATCGGCGGCTCCGGCGACTTCGCCCGCAACGCATTCCTGTCCTGCTTCTTCTGCCACAGCACCACAAAGGGCGGCAAGATTTCTGCAGTTGTTCCGATGTGCTCCCATGTTGACCACACCGAACATGATACCCATGTATTCATCTCCGAACAGGGCGTTGCAGATGTTCGCGGCCTGACCCCGAAAGAAAGAGCAAAGGTTATCATCAACAATGTTGCTCATCCGTCCTTCAGAGACCAGCTCATGGATTACTATGAAAGAGCATGCGCTGCCTGCGGCAACAGCCAGACCCCGCATCTCCTCCAGGAAGCATTCAAATTCCATGAAAGCCTGGCTGAAACCGGAGATATGCATTTCAAGAAATAATTTAATTTTTCAAGAAGTGCTTTAATACTTTACAAATAATCCAGATATTGTATAATTACCTATGGTGATGGCTGTCAATGACAGTGTCATACACATGGGTCTCGCAAGAGTCCGAAAGCTGCTGCAAGAAGATTCAAACGATCGCTGCGGCAGCGAAAGGCTTTGCGGAACCCTGACGGAAGCTTTCCCCGGTAAGGGGAACAAGAAGAGCACAAAGCCGCGGTTCCCACGAAATAGGGCAAGACTTCCAGATAGTTACATACTTACTTTTTTAGGAGGAAGATGAACTCATGTCTAACGAATCCCTGAAAGCTAAACTTGATGCCTACAATGCAGAATATGCAAAACAGGTTGCAAAACATCCGGAAAGAGTTGGTCTGAAACATAAGAACCTGTACACACCACTCGATCTCGAAGGTTTCGATTATGAAAAAGACCTCGGTTTCCCTGGTGAATATCCTTACACCCGTGGCGTACAGCCCACCATGTATCGCGGCCGTCTCTGGACCATGCGTATGTATGCTGGCTTCTCCACCGCTGAAGAATCCAACAAACGTTATAAATACCTGATTGCTAACGGCGGCACAGGCCTGTCCGTTGCATTCGACCTTCCGACCCAGATCGGTTATGACTCCGATGACAAAATGTCCGCTGGCGAAGTTGGTAAAGTAGGCGTAGCTATCGACTCCCTCTATGATATGGAAAGACTGTTCGACGGCATTGATCTGGGCAAAGTTTCCACTTCCATGACCATCAACGCACCGGCTTCCATCCTGCTGGCTATGTACATTGCAGTAGCTGAAAAACAGGGCGTTCCTGCAACCGCTCTCCGCGGCACCATTCAGAACGATATCCTTAAGGAATACGCAGCACGCGGCACCTACATTTTCCCGGTTAAACCGTCCATGCGTCTGATTACCGATATCTTCGAATACTGCTCCGCAAACGTACCGAAGTGGAACACCATTTCCATTTCCGGCTACCACATCCGTGAAGCTGGTTCCACCGCTGCTCAGGAAGTTGCATTCACCATTGCTGATGGTATCGCATACATCGAAGCAGCTCTGAAAGCAGGCATGAAGATCGATGAATTCGCTCCACGTCTGTCCTTCTTCTGGAACGCTCACAACAACGTACTCGAAGAAGTTGCTAAATTCCGTGCATCCCGTCGTATCTGGGCTAGAATCCTGAAAGAAAGATTCCATGCTGAAAACCCGAAGTCCCTGAAACTCCGTTTCCACACCCAGACCGCAGGCTCCATGCTGACCGCTCAGCAGCCGAACAACAACATCATCCGTGTTGCTCTCCAGACCGCAGCAGCAGTTATGGGCGGCACTCAGTCCCTGCACACCAACTCCCGCGATGAAGCACTGGCTCTTCCGACCACTGAATCCGTAACCATCGCTCTGCGTACCCAGCAGATCGTAGCTTACGAATCCGGCCTGGCTGACGTAGTTGACCCGCTCGGCGGCTCCTACTATGTTGAAGCAATGACCAACGCTATCGAAGAAGAAGTTATGCAGTACATCAAGAAGATTGATGAAATGGGCGGCGCTGTAGAAGCTATTGATAAAGGCTACATCCAGAAAGAAATTCAGGACTCCGCTTATGCTTGGCAGATGGCTGTTGAATCCGGCGAAAGAACAATCGTTGGCGTCAACAAGTTCACCATGGAAGAACCACCGGTTACCGGCCTGCTGAAGATTGATGCATCCGTTGGCGAAAAGAAGAAAGCTCAGCTCGCTCAGGATAAGGCAAACCGTGACCAGGCTAAAGTTGCTGAAGAACTGGCTAAACTTGAAAAAGCAGCTCAGACTCCGGCTGAAGGCCCAGACCATGTTAACCTTATGCCAGTCATCCTCGACTGCGTACGTGCATACTGCACCGAAGGCGAAATCTGCGGCGTTCTCCGTAAAGTATTCGGCGAATACAAACCGCACAACACCCTTTAATCTTAGGGCAGCCTGAAGCAAGAGAATATTACATTACTCAACATATTTCTGGAGGTAATTTACAATGGCAGACAAACGTATCAGAGTACTCGTAGCTAAACCGGGTCTTGATGGACACGATCGTGGTGCAAAAGTTATTGCCCGTGCACTTCGCGACGCAGGCATGGAAGTTATTTACACCGGTCTTCGTCAGACTGTAGAACAGATTGTTGAAGCAGCAGACGCAGAAGACGTTGATGTAGTAGCTCTGTCCCTGCTCTCCGGCGCTCACAACACCCTCTTCCCGGAAGTTGTAGAAGCACTGAAGGCTAAAGGAATGGGCGACGTACTGGTTATCGGCGGCGGCGTAATCCCCGAAGACGATATCCCGGGCCTCGAAAAAGCTGGCGTAAAAGCTATCTTCACACCTGGCACCCCAACAAAGAAAGTTATTGACTTCATTAAAGAAAACGTTAATAAATAATCAGCTGACCGCTGTTTATCATTAGCGCTTTGGTAATTTAGCTGCTAGGGACTGGGGGACTGCCTCCAGCCCCTTGCAACTATCTTATTTCTCTTTACTCTTCGAAAAGGCGGTGTATCCATGGAATTCTCAATGAAAGATTTTTGGAATGGAAACAGACGTGCCTTAGCGAGAGCAATTACCATCGTTGAAGACGAACGGGATGGTTTTGAAGATATCATGAAAGATATCTATCATCATACCGGTCGTGCACAGGTCATCGGTATCACTGGTGCACCTGGTGCGGGTAAGAGCACACTGTCAGATGCCCTGATCAAGAAATACCGTGCTCAGGGTAAGACCGTAGGTATCGTAGCAGTCGATCCTACCAGTCCGTTCTCCGGCGGCGCCATCCTTGGCGACCGTATCAGAATGAACGACCTGACCTTGGATAAGGGTGTTTATATCCGTAGTATGGGCACGCGCGGCAGTCTCGGCGGACTTTCCCGCAAGACAGCTGATGCGGTAAAACTGATGGATGCTTTCGGTCTCGATGTTATTTTCATCGAAACAGTAGGCGTAGGACAGTCAGAAGTCGATATCGTCAAAAATGCGGATACAACACTTGTTGTGCTCGTACCTGGACTTGGTGACGATATTCAGGCTATTAAAGCAGGTATCCTCGAAATTGGTGATGTATTCGTCATCAATAAATGCGACCGTGACGGCGCAGATCGTCTGAATGTAGAAATCGAAATGATGCTCGATCTGGGCGAAGCCCAGAACTGGCGTCCTCCGATTGAAAGGACGATTGCGAACAAAGACCAGGGTGTAGATGATGTAGTAGCAGCTCTGGGTGATCACCGCAAGTACCTGGAAGAATCCGGCGTTCTTGAAGAAAGAAGACGTGACCGGGCTCGCTCCGAAATGCTTGAGATGATTCACGACCGCATTTCCCGTCATATTGAGGAAAATATCTCCAAGACGGGTGAATTTACTGACTACGTGGAACAGGTCTTTGAACGGAAAACTGATCCGTTTACAGTCGTTGATTCCATTGTGGGCAAAATATTCAAATAATTTTAAAGGAGGAGTTATTATGGCATTCAAAGTTTTAACTGTCGATCATGTTGGCGTAGCTGTTAAAGATCTCGCAAAGATTAAACAGCAGATGAAAGACATTTTCGGACTTGAACCTTCTCTGCCGGATGAAACCGTTGAAGAACAGCATGTAACCACAAGCTTCTTCAAACCATCCGCTCAGACCGAAGCTTGCGAACTCGAATTCCTGGGTTCCACCACTCCGGACGGCCCGATTGCTCGTTTCATTGAAAAGGCTAATGGCGGCAAGAACGGCTTCCAGCATGTTGCTCTTCGTGTAGATGACATCGAAGCTGCTCTGGCTGATCTGCAGGCTAAAGAAGTTCCGCTCATCGACAAGAAGTTCCGTGTTGGTGCAGGCGGCTGTCATATTGCATTCTTGCATCCAAAGGCAACTGGCCTTCTGCTTGAACTGACAGAACGCCCCGGCGGCCCATCCTTCAAGAAATAATTTGAACGATGGCATATGACTTGCCCATTCGGGTAAGTCATCCCCCCTGTGGGGGACCCTAAAATTTTTGGAGGTGTAAGAATGGCAACTGTTGAAGAAAGAATTGAACTTCTCCATAAAAACCTCGCTCATGTAGAGGCTATGGGTGGCGAAAAACGTGTTGAAAAACAGCATGCAAAAGGCAAACTGACTGCTCGTGAAAGACTTGCTCTTCTGTTTGATGAAGGCACTTTCGTAGAAGTCAATGCCCTTGTAAAATCCCGCTGCCACAACTTCGGCCAGGAAAAGAAAGATCTCCCTGGTGAAGGCGTAGTAACAGGTTACGGCACTGTTGACGGAAGACTTGTATTTGCATTCGCTCAGGACTTCACCGTAGAAGGCGGCTCCCTTGGTGAAATGCATGCAGCTAAGATCGTTCACGTAAATGAACTGGCTCTGAAAGTCGGTGCACCTTGCGTAGGCCTGAACGATTCCGGCGGAGCTCGTATTCAGGAAGCTGTCGATGCCCTCTCCGGCTACGGCAAGATTTTCTGGTGCAACACCATTGCATCCGGCGTTATTCCTCAGATTTCCGCAATCATGGGACCATCTGCAGGCGGCGCTGTATACTCCCCGGCTCTGACCGACTTCATTTACATGGTTAAGAAAACATCTCAGATGTTCCTGACCGGCCCGGCTGTAGTAGAATCCGTAACAGGCGAAAAGATTACAGCTGAAGCACTTGGCGGCGCAATGACCCACAACCGTACTTCCGGTGTAGCTCAGTTCGCAGCTGAAAACGACGAAGACTGCATTAAACAGATTCGTTACCTGCTCTCCTTCCTGCCTTCCAACAACATGGAAGATGCTCCTATCGTAGAAACCGGTGATGATCCCACCAGAACCGATCCGGCTCTCGACAGCATTATGCCGGAAAACTCCAACGCTCCATATAACATGTACGATGTTATCAAGTCCGTTGTAGATAATGGCGAATTCTACGATGTAGCTAAGGAATTCGCAAAGAACATCATCACCTGCTTCGCTCGTATGGACGGACAGACTGTTGGTATCATTGCTAACCAGCCGGCATTCATGGCAGGCTGCCTTGACTACAACGCATCCGATAAAGCAGCTCGTTTCATTCGTTTCTGCGACTGCTTCAACATTCCGGTTCTTAACATCGTCGACGTACCAGGCTTCCTGCCCGGCAAACAGCAGGAATATGCCGGCGTAATTCGTCACGGCGCTAAGATGCTGTTCGCTTACTGCGAAGCTACCGTTCCGAAGATCACCATGATCCTCCGTAAAGCATACGGCGGCTCCTACATTGCTATGTGCTCCCGTGAACAGGGCGCTGACCAGGTATTCGCTTGGCCGACCGCTGAAATCGCTGTTATGGGACCTGCAGGCGCAGCTAACATCATCTTCAAGAAAGATCCGAACAAAGAACAGCGCACAAAGGAATATGTGGAAGAATTCGCTACTCCTTACAAAGCTGCAGAACGCGGCTATGTAGACGCAGTTATCGATCCGAGAAATACTCGTCCGACAATCATCAATGCACTGAAGATGCTTGCTTCCAAGCACGAAGTACACCCGGCAAAGAAACACGGAAACATTCCGCTCTAATATTTGCCGCTTAAATACTCTAATTGAAAGGATGGGTACAGATGGATAACAGTACAGTTATGTATATCGCGGTATTTGCTGCCGTTGTTGCAGTAATTGCCCTGATCATGATCTGGCAGGTACGTTCATCTCTCAATCAGTCCGCAGCACCGGCACCGGCCGCAGCTCCTAAGAGAGCAGCTGCAGCTCCTGCAGCAGCTCCTAAAGCTGCTGACAATGGTGCAGTCGTAGCAGCTATTGCTGCTGCTATCGTTGCTATGGGTGGCGGCGAAATCGTCTCCATCCGCCCGGCAGCTAGAACCGGCTGGACCACCGCAGCCCGCATTGCAGGCGTTTCCGGTAATCAGCAGTTCTAATTGAAAGTTGAAAGTACAATCATTTAGGAGGAAAGACAATGAGAAAATTTACTGTAACAGTTAACGGCCAGGATTACGATGTAGTAGTTAAAGATGGCGGCGCTGCAGCAGCAGCACCGGCTCCGGCAGCAGCTCCGAAAGCAGCTCCGGCTCCAGCAGCAGCACCGGCTCCGGCAGCAGCTCCAGCTCCGGCTCCCGCACCGGCTCCGGCTCCCGCTCCGGCAGCAGCTCCTGCAGGTGCAGGCGAATCCGTTGAAGCTCCGATGCCTGGTAAAGTTATCCGCATCAACAAACACGTTGGTGATGCAGTAGCTTCCGGCGACGAAGTCCTCGTACTCGAAGCTATGAAGATGGGCAACCCGATCATGGCTCCATGCGATGGCAAGGTTACCTCCATGCAGGTTTCCGAAGGCCAGTCCGTACAGGGCGGCGATCCGCTGTTCACCGTTGGCTAATCCCAGCTTGAACTATGCATAAAAAAAGCAGTGCTTCGGCACTGCTTTTTTTATTGTCTGTGTATCTGCCTGTCAGCATCTGACCGGTATATGGTACTCCCATTCTTTCGTCTTTTTCCTTTTATTTTTTATTTGTTTTCTTCCTCCGGCTGAGCCATGAGGAGGCCAAGCATAGTGAGGCCTGCCTGTTCCAGTGGATAGTTATGGGGGAATACGGCGGCTATGCCATAGCGGAAGAGGGTTTCTTTTTCGCTTTCTTCTCCCGGCTGGAGGGCGACGAGGATGTCGTCCTGGCCAAGAAGTGTGAGGGCTCTTTCGAGGGACACCAGGAGCTTGGTTCTCCTCGGACTGTCCGATGCATAATAAATGAAATGGACGTCGTTGTCCACGGCGTTTCTGGCTGTATCCTCCGGCGTTTCCAGGGATCCTACGTCCACGTCCCAGCCGGCGTCGGCAAAGGCGGCAGCGGCCAGTTTCCTCTCTTTTTTAGAACCGTCCTCTTCCATTTCGGCAATGAGTATGCGCGGTCTTCGTCCTTCCTGTTCTGCAAACTGTTTCGTCAGTTTTACTGACTGCATTCGTTCCAGTTCCCTGTCCCTATTCACCATGGGCCTCCTTATCAACTCTTATCGAAACTCAAATGACTTCTTATTGTATGCTCATTATACTGCTTTTTAATGGTCATTTTCAAACACTATTTTCAAATAATATTATAAGCTGATAATAAAATTAGCCAAAAATTATAACAAGATAATTGACACTTAGAAATTAATGAATTATACTGTGGATGTAGTCTTTTGGACAATTTCACATTGCTGACAGATGCGTAAGCATAAAAGAGAATCCGGTATAAGCCGGAGCGGTCCCGCCACTGTAAGGAGGAGTTCCTGCTCAATGATGTCACTGGGGAAACCTGGGAAGGCGAGCAGGGATGAGGAGCCCGAGCCAGGAGAACTATCTGTCAAAGAATCACCGTTAGGGAAGCTCGATTTTCAAAATGAATCCTGCTTCCAGAAACCTGCGAATGATGGGGAGGGGATTGGGACAGAGAGTCCCTATTGCCGGCTGCCATCTATAGGTGCCGGCTTTTTTATGTGAAATAGACCTTTGAAGGAGGTGAAGGCCTGACTTTTGTGTCATTGTCCTGAGAAAGGCCGATCATATCGGTATCTTTGCTGCTCTGATGTTGTCAAAGGAGGATATATTCATGGATGAACAGAAATCCCAGGAACCGGTTAAACAGCTGACAGATAAAGAACTGGAAGCCATCCTTAAAAAATCAGAAGGAAAAACGGATTTCCCGGCAGTCAAGTTTGATGAATTCACACCGCCCACATGGGAAGAATGGGTTGATGCCTGCAATGCTCTTTTGAAGGGCAAACCCTTCGATAAGCTCATGTATACGAAAACCTATGAGGGCATTACCTTTGATCCCATTTATACGCTCCGCACGGGTCCTGTAGCCATGGACAAATATCTGCCCACCGACGATTATCCCGGCATGGGAGATTATCTCAGAGGTTTTGCGGTGAACGGCTACAAGGAAGCGCCCTGGGGGATTGCCCAGGCCTGCGATGAGACGCTGCCTTCTGAAAATAATGAACTTCTGAAGCATGAAATCGATAAGGGCTCCACGGTATACAATGTCCGCCTTGACAGCGCATCCACCGATGGGGTGGATGTGAAGGATGCAAAAGAACCTGGCGACACCGGTGTATCCATTACCACCCTGGAAGATATGGCCTGCCTTCTTGACGGCCTGGATCTTGATAAGTACCCCTTCATGATGTACTGCGGGCCCTCTTCCCTCCGCATGATTGCACTGGCAGCGGCTGCTTTAAAGGCGAAGGGCAAGGATATGGAAAAGCTCCATGGCGTTATTGGCGCCAACCCACTGTCCCAGCTGGCAAAGAACGGCACGCTGCCAAAGCCTCTGTCCGCCTGCTATGACGATATGGCGGAAGCCATCCGCTGGACAGGGAAGCATGCGCCCCGCCTCCGCACCATCATGCCAAGGAGTGAAGTCTTCTCCAGAGGTGGCGCCAATGCGGTGCAGGAAGTGGCTTATACGTTTGCCATGGCTGTGGAATATGTCCGCGAAATGGAAAAGAGGGGGATATCCATCCATGACATTGCCCGTTCCATCAACTTCGGCTTCAACGTAGGCACTGTTTTCTTTATTGAAATCGCCAAGCTCAGGGCAGCCCGTGAAGTATGGGCCAATATTATGAAGGCCTTCGGCGCCAATGAAGCAGACAGAGGCTGTCCCATTCATTCCCGTCCTGCTTATTTCTACCGCACCATTTTCGATGCCGGAGTGAATATGCTGAGAAATACCACCGCCATGTTCTCTGCCGTGGTAGGCGGCGTAGACACCTATGAGAACGAACCTTATGATGAAACGGTTAGAAAGGGGGATGAATTCTCCCGCCGCATTGCCAGAAATGCCCACATCATCCTGCAGGAAGAATTCGGCATGCTTCGTCCCATTGACCCTGCCGGCGGTTCCTGGGCCTTGGAACATCTGACAAAGGAAATGGCGGAAAAAATCTGGCAGGAATTCCAGAAAATCGAATCCATGGGCGGATTCACGCAGGCTCTCATGAAGGAATATCCGCAGGAACAGATCCTTGCCATCCTGAAAGACCGCTTCAAGGCACTGGACTTCAGGAAGGACCGGGCCGTAGGCAACAATATGTACCCGAACATGGCGGAAGAGCTCATCGAACCAAGACCGGAGGATACGGCCACCCTGAAGAAACAGCTGATGAAAGCAGTGGAGGACTACAGGAAGGATATTGACAAGGAATACCTGGGCAGAAAGCTGGAAGAACTGGAAGCGGCACCGGCTGAAGGAAAGCTGGACAAGGCTGTGGAAGCCTTCTCTGCCGGCGCTACCCAGAACGAAGTATACAAGGCCATCACTCCCGAGGGGGAAGCGGAAAAAGTCCGTCCCATTACAGAACACCGCTGGACAGAACGGTTTGAACGGCTCCGCTTCGATACGGAAAACTACAAGAAGGAAACAGGGAAAAATGTGGAAGTGTTCCTGGCCAACATGGGCCGCATTCCACAGCACAAGGCAAGGGCCGATTTTTCCACTTCCTTCCTGCAGGTAGGGGAATTCAATGTACATCTGAACAATGGCTTCCAGGATGATGAAGGAAAGCCGGGCTCCCGCTGGGATAAATGCGTAGAAGCCTTAAAGGCAGGCTGCGACGACAAGGGCACGCCCTATGACTGCGCGGTCATCTGCTCCAAGGATGATACCTATCCGGAAGACGTGCCTGCCTTGGCTCCAAGGCTGAAGGAAGTGCTGGGGAAGGGGAAACTCTTCCTGGCAGGCGCGGCTCCCAAAGATTTGGAACAGACCTATCGGGATGCCGGCATTGACGATTTCATCAGCGTGAAGGCAAACTGCTACGAGATCATCCGCAGTCTTCAGAGAGAAAAGGGCATGAAGATTACGGAAGAGGAGGTAAAATAATATGGCAATGAATCCTGATTTTACAAAACTGAATCTGGAAGATCACCCTTCCTGCGATTACGATACCTGGAAGAAGGGGCTGGAAGAAACCACCGGGAAACCCTACAATGATTTGTATGACACCACGCTGGAACGCATTCCCGTAGGCCCTCTCTATACGAAAGATATTTACAAAGAATGCAGTCATCTGGATTTCATGAGCGGTATTCCTCCCTTCCTCAGGGGACCGTACTCCACCATGTATGTATTCCGCCCGTGGACTGTCCGCCAGTACGCCGGCTTCTCCACTGCCGAAGAATCCAATGCTTTCTATAAAAGAAATCTGGCTGCAGGGCAGAAGGGGCTGTCCATTGCCTTTGACCTTCCTACCCACCGCGGCTATGATGCGGACAATCCCCGAGTGGTAGGGGACGTAGGCAAAGCCGGCGTTTCCGTATGCTCCATGCTGGACATGAACATCCTCTTTGACGGCATTCCGCTGGATCAGATGTCCGTATCCATGACCATGAACGGCGCGGTGCTCCCGATTCTGGCCTTCTTCATCTGTGCCGGCATTGAACAGGGGGTAGACCGGAAGATTCTCCAGGGCACCATCCAGAACGATATTCTGAAGGAATTCATGGTCCGCAACACCTACATCTACCCGCCGACCATGTCCATGCGTATCATCGGTGATATTTTCGAATACACCACCAAGTATATGCCGAAATTCAACTCCATTTCCATTTCCGGCTACCACATCCAGGAATGCGGCGCCACCTGTGACCTGGAACTGGGCTACACCCTGGCCGACGGCATGGAATACATCCGCTGCGGCGAAAAGGCAGGACTTCCGGTAGATGCCTTTGCCAAGCGCCTCTCCTTCTTCTGGGACCAGGGCAAGAACTATTTCATGGAAGTGGCCAAGATGAGGGCTGCCAGAGTGCTGTGGGCGAAGATTCTGAAGGGCTTCGGCGCCAAGAACCCGAAATCCATGGCCCTCCGCACCCATTCCCAGACCTCCGGCTGGTCCCTCACCGAACAGGATCCCTTCAACAACATCACCAGAACCTGCATGGAAGCCATGTCCGCAGCCCTGGGTCACACCCAGTCCCTCCATACCAATGCGCTGGATGAAGCCATCGCCCTGCCTACGGACTTCTCTGCCCGCCTGGCAAGAAATACCCAGCTTTATATCCAGGATGAAACGAAGGTCTGCAAGATTATCGACCCCTGGGGCGGTTCCTACTACCTGGAATACCTGACCAATGAAATGATTAAACGGTCCTGGGCCCATATCCAGGAAGTGGAATCTCTGGGCGGCATGGCCAAGGCCATTGCCACTGGCCTTCCGAAGATGCGCATCGAGGAATGCGCTGCCCGCCGCCAGGCTGACATTGATTCCGGCAGAGAAACCATTGTAGGCCTGAACAAGTATCGTCTGGCCAAGGAAGACCCGCTGAACGTTCTCTCCATCGACAACACCGCCGTCAGGAACGCCCAGATTAAACGGCTTGAAAAGCTCCGCTCCATCCGGGATCCGGAAAAGGTACGCCGGGATCTGGAACATATCACCAAATGCGCTGAAAGCCGTGAAAACGGGAACCTTCTGGACGCCGCCGTCCAGGCAGCCCATGACCGCTGCTCCCTTGGCGAAATTTCCGACGCCGTGGAAAAAGTATCCGGTCGCTACAATGCCACCATCCATACCGTATCCGGCGTTTACTCCAGCGAATTCCAGGACAACGGCCAGTTTGAAAAGGCTAAAAAGCTGATCGATGAATTTGAACAGCTGGAAGGCCGCCGTCCCCGTATCTTCTTCTGCAAGATGGGCCAGGACGGCCATGACCGCGGCCAGAAGGTACTGGCATCCTCCTTTGCCGATATGGGCTGGGACGTGGACGTAGGTCCCCTTTTCCAGACACCGGAAGAAGCGGCCCAGGATGCCGTAGATAACGATGTTCATATTGTTGGCTTCTCCTCGCTGGCAGCAGGCCACAAGACACTGCTCCCTGCGCTGGTGGAAGAACTGGAGAAACGGGGCCGCAGCGACATCCTCGTCTGCATCGGCGGCGTAATCCCGCCCCAGGACTACCAGTTCCTCTATGACCATGGCGCTGCCGCCATCTTCGGACCGGGCACCAATATCCCGAAGTGTTGCATCGAACTTCTGCAGATTCTTGTAGACCGCGCCAAAGCGGAAGCCAGGGAAGGATAAGGTAAGCTTATGGCTGATAAGGATGATGACCTGAGACCCAGCTGGGTGCCGAAGGAAAAGAACCCCGAATTTGCCTGCTCCGTTATGCGCGGGATTGACAGCGCTGTGAACAGCGTCACCAGCGCCAAGTACTATCCGAAGGAAAATCTCCGCCGGGTACCTCTTCGGAAGAAAATGTCGGTGGAGGAATACGTGGAAGGGGTGAAGAAGGGGGACCGCATGATCCTGGCCAAGGCCATTACGCTCATTGAGAGCAATGCGCCCAGGGACTTTGACAAAGCCCAGCGGGTACTGCAGGCACTTCTTCCCCGGACCGGACATTCCCTTCGCATCGGAATTACCGGCGTTCCCGGCGCAGGTAAGAGTACCTTCATCGAAGCCTTCGGACAGCTCCTCTGCCGGCAGGGCTATAAAGTAGCCGTGCTGGCGGTGGATCCCACCAGTTCCATTACCGGCGGATCCATTCTGGGAGATAAGACCAGGATGCAGAAGCTGTCCCGGGAGCCGAACTGTTTCATCAGACCTTCTCCCTCCGGCGGCACCCTGGGCGGTGTGGCCCGGAAAAGCCGTGAAACCATGATGCTCTGCGAAGCGGCAGGCTGCGACGTCATCCTGGTGGAAACGGTGGGCGTAGGCCAGTCGGAAACCACGGTCCGCTCCATGGTCGATTTCTTCATGCTGGTAGTCCTGACCGGTGCCGGCGATGACCTCCAGGGGATCAAGAAGGGAATCATGGAACTGGCAGACGCCATCGTAGTCAATAAGGCTGACGGTGACAACCTGGAAAGGGCCAAAGTCACCCAGGGCGAATATGAACGGATGGTAGAGTTCATCCGTCCTGCCACGGAAGGATGGAAAACCCATGCCTACCGCTGCTCTGCCTTGAAGAAAACAGGGCTTTTGGAGCTCTGGGCGGTGATGAGGGAATTTGAAAAGGTGACGAAACAGTCCGGCGCCTTTGAAAACCGCCGTCAGCGGCAGATTATCGCCTGGGTGAAAACCATGATTGACGAACACCTGCACAACCTCTTCTACGAAGACCCTGTCATCAAAGGCAGGCTTCCGGAAGTCCGGGCGGCGGTGCTGGCAGGGGTGGTATCGCCCAGCCAGGCAGTGGCGGAACTGATTAAAACATTCGACATTGACCGTGCTGCCGCCCGTCATCTGGATTCCTGAAGAAATCTGTTTCATAGAAAAGGAGCGGCCTTTCCATGGCTGCTCCTTTCTTTATGATAGGAGGAAACTATGTATATCAATGGAGCATTTATGAAAGAACTCTACCTGGCAGGAGGCCCCTACTACGGACTGCAGGAGGTCTTCTCCAAGGTGAAAGGCGTGGCCCGGGTGCGGGCCGGCTTTGCCAACTGCAGCCGGGAGGCGCCTTCCAAGGAAGACATATACAGCGGAAAAGCGGAGGGTAGGGAATGCATACAGATTATTTACAACCCGAAGAAAATCGACATTGTGAGCCTCCTCTCTCTCTTCTTCACCATCATCAACCCCTACACCGACGGAATCCAGGGAAAAGCCGTGGGGCCCCAGTACAGGAGCGGGATTTATTACACCAGCCATGAGGATACCATGCAGATCAGCTACTACCTCATCTTCCTGCAGAACCGGGGCATTACCCGCCCCGTGACCGACGCGGCGGTGGTGTTCAATGAATTTGAAGGAGAAGGGGGCAGGCGGCCGCCGGTCCGTACGGAAATGAAACCGCTGGAAAACTTTTATGAAGCGCCGGAGGAAGAGCAGTTCTACCTGAGAAAACACCCCGGTACCTATACCCCTATCCATATCGACCTTCTGGAAGAACTGGGCGCCATAGGAAAAGGGGACGCGTGAAACGGTTCCACCCGTCCTGTTTCCTGCTTGCGGAGGCCTTTTCACCCGGTCATGGCGAAGAATTTCGGTTACATACCGAAAGGCAGCAGAGGCCCGCGTGACATTCAATATTTATCCCCGTTTCCAAAAACAGATTGACAAGGCCGGATGCATAAGATATACTATGAATTAACTAAATATACATACGGCAATGAAGCGGCAGGGATTTCTTTCCCTGCCGTTTTGTGTCCGAAGGGCAAAGAAGGCTTCCATGAAGGGAGCCTTTTTGTGTTTTGAAGGGGAGGATATGAATGACGATTGATTTGAACAGTGATCTGGGAGAAAGCTTTGGCGCCTACACCATAGGTTGCGATGAGGAAGTATTGCAATACGTATCTTCCGCCAATGTGGCCTGCGGCTTCCATGCAGGAGACCCGAAGGTCATGCTTCATACGGTTCAGCTTGCCAAGGAAAAGGGCGTGTCCATCGGTGCCCATCCGGGGCTGCCGGATCTGGTGGGATTCGGCAGGCGGAAGATGGCCATTACGCCAGAGGATGCCTACACCATGGTGGTGTACCAGGTGGGGGCCCTCATAGCCATGGCAAAGAGCCAGGGCGTGAAGGTGGCCCATGTGAAGCCCCACGGCGCCCTTTACAACATGGCCGCTAAGGACAGCAGCCTTTCCGAAGCCATTGCCAAGGCGGTCCGTGATGTGGACGAGGGCCTGGTGCTCTACGGACTGGCAGGGAGCGAAATCATCAGGGCCGGCAAGAAGGAAGGCCTTGTCACTGCCAGCGAAGTATTTGCAGACCGGACCTACCAGGATGACGGGTCGCTGACACCGAGAGGAGAGGCAGGTGCCATGATTACGGACGAGGAGAAATCCCTGGCCCAGGTGCTTTCCATGGTGAGAGATGGAAAGGTTACCACCCTTGATGGCAGCGTGATTTCCGTGAAAGCCGAAACCATCTGCGTTCACGGCGACGGCCCCAAGGCCCTGGCATTTACGAAGAAGATCAGGGAAACCCTGGAAAAAGAGGGCATCCGTATCAGTCCTTTGAAATAGGACAGGAGTACCCGATTTCACTCAAAGGAAGCAGAAAAAGTAACAGGGGAGGGAATCCTTATGGGAGACAAGAAATCAACACAGTGGAAAGTCCTTCTGGGCGCAGCCTTTTTGATGGCTACTTCTTCTATCGGCCCGGGCTTTCTGACGCAGACCACCGTATTTACCCAGAAGCTGGGCGCCAGCTTCGGATTTGTCATTTTCTTTACCATCATTCTGGATGTGATTGCCCAGATGAACGTATGGCGCATTATCGGTATTTCCGGAAAGCGGGGCCAGGATATTGCAAACATGGTCTTCCCGGGACTGGGATACCTGGTGGCCCTTCTCATTGTAGCCGGTGGTCTGGCCTTTAATATCGGCAACGTGGCCGGTGCAGGCCTGGGGCTCAATGTGCTTCTGGGGGTAGACCCTAAAATCGGCGCCGTCATCAGCGCCGCCATTGCGGTTATTGTTTTCACCGTCAAGGAAGCGGGAAAGGTGATGGATAAGCTCACCGCCCTTGCCGGCGGCGTCATGATCCTTCTGACCCTCTATGTGGCCATGACCTCCCATCCGCCGGTGGGGGAAGCCATTGCCCGCACTTTTGACCCGGAAACCGTGGATTTCATGGCCATCGTCACCATCGTCGGCGGTACTGTAGGCGGGTACATTACCTTTTCCGGCGGCCATCGTCTTATCGATGCAGGCATTACGGGAGAAGCCAACTTGGGCCGCATTACCCAGAGTGCCACCACCGGCGTCCTTGTCACCGGCGTCATGAGGGTGCTTCTTTTTCTGGCGGCCCTTGGCGTGGTGGCTGCAGGCCTTACTTTGGATCCCAAGAATCCGCCGGCCTCTGTGTTCCAGCTGGCTGCCGGAGCCATCGGGTATAAAATCTTCGGCATTGTCCTTTTCTTTGCAGGCATTACCTCCGTCATCGGCGCCGCTTATACCTCCGTTTCCTTCCTCCGCTCCTTCAGCAGAACCATTGACCTGAACTACCAGAAAGTCATCATTGCCTTCATTGTGTTCTCCACCCTTGTCTTTGCAGTCATCGGCCGTCCTGTGGCAGTGCTTGTCATCGTGGGCACACTGAACGGACTTATCCTTCCCGTTACCTTGGGGGTTATCCTGCTGGGTGCCTACAATAAGAAAATCGTAGGCACCTATCACCATCCCTACTGGATGACCGCTCTTGGCGCGGTGGTGGTGGCCATGACAGCCTACATGGGCATTATGACAGTTATTAACAATCTGCCGAAAATTATGGCGGCTCTGTAAATGCAGGTGATGTTATGGATTATGAATTGAAAAATGTAGGGGAAGCGGCGGTGCTGGTGGTGTTCGGCCATTCCATCAGCCCCCATATCCAGAGGAAGATACAGAGCCTTGCGGAATATACGGAAGCCCACCCTTTTGAAGGTTTTGAAGAATGCGTGGCCTCCTACACCGGCCTTACGGTGTACTACAATCCCTGGAAGGTTTTCGAGGCCTCCCCGGACAAAAGACCGGGGGACACCATGAAGGAAAGAATGGCCGCCTATATCCGGTCGGCGGAAATGACAGAGCCCGCCTCCCCGAGGCAGGTGGAAATCCCTGTCTGCTACGGCGGCGTGTATGGCCCGGACCTTGCCTATGTGGCAGAGTACCATCATATGACAGAGGAGGAAGTGGTAAAAATCCATACGGCGCCGGAGTACCTGGTATATATGCTGGGCTTCTGCCCCGGATTTCCCTACATGGGCGGCATGGATACAAGGATTGCCACTCCAAGGCGGGCGTCGCCGCGGCTTGCCATCCCTGCCGGCAGCATCGGCATAGCCGGCGAGCAGACAGGAGGGTATCCTCTTTCCACCCCCGGCGGCTGGCAGCTCATCGGCCGCACGCCGGTGGATATGTTCCGCCCTGACAACCAGGAGGAACCTACCCTCCTTCGGGCCGGAGACCATGTCCATTTTCGGGCGGTGACAGAGGAAGAATACAGGAAGATCCGGGGTGAGAAATCATGATTCATATAGCCAGTCACAGTCTGGTCACCACCATCCAGGACCTGGGACGGGTGGGATACCAGAAATACGGCATTAACGTATCCGGTGCCATGGATCCCCTGTCCCTTCGGGCGGCCAACCTGCTGGTGGGGAATGAGGAAGGGGCCGGCGCCATTGAAATGACACTCATCGGCCCGGACATGACCTTTGAGGAGGATACCCTCCTTGCCCTGACCGGCGCAGACCTTTCGCCCAATATTAAAGGCATACCGGTACCCATGTACCGGCCGGTGGCGGTGAAGGCAGGCACCGTGCTCTCCTTCGGCCGTCCCCGGCTGGGCGTCCGGGGCTACATGGCAGTGGCAGGGGGATTTGACGTACCCTTCGTCATGGGAAGCCAGAGCACCTATGCCCGCGCCGGCATCGGCGGCTACCTGGGCCGCCCCATCCGGGCGGGGGACTCCGTGCCCACCGGCGAGCTTTCGGAAAAGGTGAAGAAATACATGAAGTCCCTCTTGAAGGGAAAAGCCTTCGGCTGGCCATCCTGGTTTGCCGGCAATTTCTACATGAATGAAAAAAGCCTTCGGGAGCCGGTACGGTACACCGAAGGACTGCAGTATGACTGCTTCACCGAGAAAAGCTGCCAGCTCTTGAATGAAGGCCATTTCATCGTTACCGCCAATTCAGACCGCATGGGATACCGTTTGAGCGGCCCGAAACTGGGGCTTAACGCCCCTTTGGAAATGATTTCCGAAATGTGTGCTTTAGGTACCATCCAGGTGCCGCCGGAAGGGAATCCCATCATCCTCATGGCGGAGCACCAGAGCTGCGCCGGCTATCCGGAAATCGGACAGGCTGCGCTGGTGGACATTGGAAAAATCGCCCAGAAAGGGCCGAAGGATACCATCTGCTTCAAAAAAATCAGCAGAGAAGAAGCGGAGGACGAATATATATTTATGGAGAAAAAAATGAGGGAAATCAGAGAAGGGATTTCCTATAGAACCGGCTGGGGGGAATAGGAATGGATAAAGAACAGCTGCAATCACTGGAAGAGATCGTTCGTCTCTTCAACCAGGGAGGACTTTCAAAAATGAAAGTGTCTCTGGACGGTATGTCGGTGGAACTGGAAAAGGCAGGGGCGGCGCCGCTGCCGGAGATAGAAACGCCGGCAAAGGAAGAAAAGGAAGAAACCGGCGCCCTCATTACGGTGACGGCGCCGCTGGTAGGGGTGTTCTACGCCTCCCCCAGCCCTGATGATGCGCCCTATGTGGCCATAGGGGACAGGGTGTCGGAAAACAGCACCCTCTGCCTCATCGAATCCATGAAGGTATTCACTGAAATTCCGGCGGGAGTTTCCGGCGTGGTGGAAGAAATCCTTGTCCACTCCGGCGACTATGTGGAATACGACCAGCCTCTGTTTAAAATCAGGACACTGAAATAATGCTGAGAAGAGTCAACCGGGTCCTCATCGCCAACCGCGGGGAAATCGCCCTGCGGATTATCAGGGCCTGCAGGAAAACAGGAAAAACTTCCATCCTGGCCTACTCCAAGGCAGACAGGAATACCATTCCTGTGGAAGAAGCGGACGAATCTATCTGCATCGGGCCCCCGCCGGCCCAGCAGAGCTATCTGTCCATCCCCGCCCTTTTGACCGCCGCCCGCCTCACCATGGCCGACGGCATCCATCCGGGGTACGGTTTCCTTTCGGAAAACGGCACCTTTGCCCGCCTCTGCGAAGAAAGGGGACTCATCTTCATCGGTCCGAGAGCGGAAACCATCTGGGAAATGGGGGACAAAGCAAGGGCCAGAAGCCTTATGAAATCGGTAGGCGTACCGGTGATACCAGGAAGCGACGGCATCATCCATTCCGAAGAGGAAGGCATAGCTGCTGTCCGCCGCATCGGCTACCCCGTCCTCATCAAAGCCTCCGCCGGTGGCGGCGGCAAGGGCATGCGGGAAGCGGATGATGAAGAAGAGCTGAAAAAGAACATGAAGGAAGCTTCCACAGAAGCGCTGAAGGCCTTCGGAAACGGGGATATTTACCTGGAACGGTTCTTCCGGAAAGTACACCATGTGGAAGTGCAGATTATGGCAGACCGGGAAGGCCATGTGGCGGCCCTGGGCGAAAGGGACTGCTCCTCCCAGAGAAGCCACCAGAAAATGATTGAAGAATCCCCGTCCCCCATCATGGATGAAACCCTTCGGCAGAAGATGGAAGAAGCGGCGAAAAAGGCAGCCCTGGCGTCGAACTACGTAGGCGCCGGCACCGTGGAATTCATCGTCACACCGGAAAGGGATTTCTATTTCATGGAAATGAATACAAGAATCCAGGTAGAACACGGCGTCACCGAAGAAGCCACGGGCACGGAACTGGTGGAAACCATGATCCGCATAGCTGACGGGGAGAACCTTCCCTGGAAAGAAGACCTTACGCCCCATGGCTGGACCATGGAATGCCGCATTAATGCAGAAAATCCCTTCCGCGGATTTGCTCCCTCGCCGGGACGGCTTTTAACCTTTGACGTACCGGAAGGACAGGGCATCCGGGTGGATACTGCCATGCGGCAAGGCTCCGAAATTTCCCCCTTCTACGACTCCATGATCGCCAAGCTCATCGTCCATGACGATACCAGGGAAAAGACAAGAAAGAAAATGAAGGAAGCCCTCTCTGCCTTCCATATCGAAGGCGTATCCACCAATATCCCCCTCCAGAAGGCCATCATCTCTTCCCAAGCCTTTGCGGAAGGAGAAGTGGACACCACCTATGTGGAAAGGCATCTCAAGGAATTCCTGCAATCCGCGGAAAACGGATAGAAAGGAGACACCATGGATTACGGAAACTGGAAACCGAAGGATGTACGGAAACTGATTCGGGAAGGAAAAATCACCGGCCAGACCAGCGGCATGTGCAATGGCTACGCCCAGGCTAATCTGGCTATCCTGCCCAAAAGTCTGGCCTTTGACTTTCTCCTTTTCACCCAGCGGAACAGGAAACCCTGCCCCCTCCTGGACGTGACGGAAGCAGGAAATCCGGAGCCGAAGCTGGCAGCTCCCGGCGCGGATATCCGCCTGGACATCCCGAAATACCGCATTTATAAAAAGGGCGTCCTTACCGATGAAGTGACAGACCTTTCGGGCTATTGGCAGGACGACTATGTGGCCTTCCTTCTGGGCTGCAGCTTCTCCTTTGAAAGCCCTATGATTGAAGACGGCCTGGACGTGCGCCACATCACAGACCAGCACAATGTACCCATGTACATTACCAATATTCCCTGCGTGCCTGCCGGCGTCTTCCATGGTCCCATGGTGGTATCCATGCGCCCCATGAAACCGGCCGACGCCATCCGCGCCGTGCAGATTACCACCCGCATGCCCTTCGTCCACGGATCCCCCATCCATCTGGGAGACCCGGCAGCCATCGGTATCAAAGACATAGACAAGCCCGACTTTGGCGACCCATCGGAAATCAAAGAAGGGGAAATCCCCGTCTTCTGGGCCTGCGGCGTTACCCCTCAGGCAGCGGCCATGACCGCCAAACCGGGTATCATGATTACCCATGCCCCGGGCCACATGTTCATCACCGACATCCTGAACTCCAAACTGGCTATTCTGTGAGGAAACCGGGAGTTTCCGGTTTCTTGGTTCCCGGGGCATTCCCACGCCGGTCATTCTGAGCGCAGCGAAGAATCTTGGTAAGCGTCGTAAGTGATGGAAAGGTCAGTAAATGCCGGCAGTCAGGGAAGCAGGCTGAATGACTCATCCCCCTTCCCTAGGGAAGCACTGATTAATTCGCAGAATCGAATTTCATATGTATTTTTATCCA
>ERZ857775.606-NODE-606-length-50695-cov-6.306517_pt1 | contig 50695 bp, 50 predicted proteins | sample MGYA00519698_ERZ857775 | MGnify/ENA primary metagenome ERZ857775 (study PRJEB31778, sample SAMEA3449363) | human gut metagenome | biome: human gut; feature: human-associated habitat; material: faeces | place: United Kingdom | collected 2010/2012 ...
GGAATATGATATTTTTAACAAGACACAGCCGATAGAATCTGATTTTGATAAGATATTAAAAGGATTGGAAAAGAAAAAATAATTACTTTTCTGGATTATGCGATTATGATACAATTACGGAAAATAGTTTTTTAGAATCTGACAAATCGGGATTGACCGAGCTCTTTGAGCGAGGGATACTTCTTGTCCGAAGGGCAAGAAGGTGGGCGTGAAAAGAATTAGAACAATCGTAATTTTATGAAGAGAAATGGATAATTATAAAATGAATGCAGATGATGAATTACTAAAGAATTTGGATAAATTGCACACAACAGAATTAGGCGTAGAACGCATTAAAAGAAATCTGTTTTTAGATACAGATGATGTAGTCGGCTGGTGTAAAGCTAAAATCGATTCTGTAAAGGCTGTAATCACAAGAAGTGGGAAGAACTGGTATGTGAATATAGATAACTGTATCATAACTGTAAATGCTTATAGTTATACGATTATTACGGCACATAGGGAAAAGAAATGAAATATACAATTCGTGAATTAGAAGCATTTTCAGTTATAGGACAAGAAGTAGAACTTACAAATTATCATAAACGAAATATTCAAATCAGCACACAATTTTGGAGAAAGTTTAACGCTGATTTGAAGAAATCCTATCTTTCGCAATTTGAGAATTGGATAAAATATGCCTTTATGATAAAGAGAAACGGAAAACTGTTTTATTTTTGTTCTATTCCAAAAAGAAACGTAATTCCAGACGGCTTTATCTATAAAGACATACAGTCGTATAAATATCTTGCTGTAGAGCATATTGGTTCTATGGATAACCTATATGAAACTTACAGAAAGATTTATCAGGAAATATTACCTAATACGGACTACACGCCTCTGCAAGAGGAGTTTTTGCACTTTGAAAGATACGATTATCGTTTTCATTGGAATAGAGAAAATTCAATCATTGAAATATGGATACCAATTAAGGGTTAGTGAAATTCAAGTTTATATAGCTGTAAATGTTTTTTACAGCGGAAAAGGAGATGATTGATAAATGAGAATTGGAGCGTATCAATTTGCGATATCTGGAGATGTAAATGAGAATTATAAAGAAATAGAAAAAGCAATATATTTAGCAAAACATAAAGATGTTCAATTACTGATATTTCCAGAATGTTCATTAACAGGATATCCACCTAGAGATATATCAAATTCATCATGTGTCAATTTTAACCTTGTGCAGTCAATGTGTGATAGACTTCAATCGGTAGCTGACCAAAATGATATTTCTTTTATTGTCGGAACCATATTTAAAGAAAAAGAAATATATAATAGAGCATTACTATTTCAGCCTAATAAACAAATCAAGTCTTATGACAAGCGGGCTTTATGGGTATGGGATAATGATAATTTCGCAAAAGGGAATAGTGATGGAATAGTTGAGATAGATGGGGTTGTGTTTGGAATTAGAATTTGTTTTGAAATAAGATTTCCCGAATTTTTCAGAGAATTGTATAAAAGAAATACCGACATAAATGTGGTTTTGTTTTATGATGTAGCGGATACGGACGACAAGGAGCGATATAGTATGATTAGAGGACATCTGCAAACTCGTGCAGTTGAAAATGTTACTACTACTATTTCAGTAAATGCTACCTCGCCTTTTCAAACGGCACCGACAATGGTTTTTGGAAAATCTGGTCAATGTATCAAGGAATGTGTTAGAAATAAACCGGAACTATTGATTTATGATTTTGAAAAAACTGTTAATGATTTCGGAGAAAATGGAAGAACATCTATATCTAATTCATTGATTAACTGGTAACTGATTCTTTTGCAATTTCTTATTTATTGTGAATGAGCTTACATGTGCTATAATAAAACAAATTAACAGATTGAAATTTGGAGGTGAATTATGAAAATCGAACACATTGCTTTATATGTAAACGACCTGCAAAAAACTCGTAGCTTTTTTATGAAGTATCTAGGTGCAAAATCAAACGAAGGATATCATAACCTGCAAACTAACTTTCGCTCCTATTTTCTGTCATTTGATGATGGCACACGATTGGAGATTATGAATAAGCCAGAAATGCTTGATTCACCTAAGGAGCTTGCTCGCACGGGGTATGCACATATCGCATTTAGTGTAGGAAGTAAAGAAAAGGTTGATGCCTTGACCATAGAGTTGAAAACTGATGGATATGAAGTAATCAGCGGTCCCCGGACAACAGGAGATGGTTACTACGAAAGCTGTATTGTTGCAATCGAAGGCAATCAAATTGAGATTACAGTTTGAACCCGTTAACTTCAAGTTTACCAAAATGACAACCGACAGGAAACGTGATATTTTTTACAACAAAGATATCAATATATCTCCACTAATTTCCATAAATTTATGGAATTAAAATTTCATGATACTTATAACATAGAAGGAAACGGACCGATGCAGGAGCTTACACCCGAACAGATAAAAGAGGAAGAACACAAACGCCGCAAACGTGCTTGGAATCGTACTTATTGGAGACGTAGAAAAGAGCGTGAACAGGCGGCAAAAGCTGCAAAAGAAAAAGAGCTATCTGAGGCAGTCGGCTAGACTGTCCCAGAAATAACCCTTAGATAATGAAACTTGCCACAGAGTCTTATTATCTGGCATAATCTGCTCCTGTCAGATAATAATGCTCCCAATCATATTTTCCATCCTCCGACAGATCTTTTGCCGTCTCTGCAATATGATCTGACCAAAGGCTCTCCGATAAATAATATTTATAATTTTCATATCCTCCGCCAACCGGATCATCCCATGTACAATCAATATAATACCACTTTCCGTTAACCTTAACCTGATTCCATGCATGACCACCTCCATCTGCTGTACCGGATACAAACCTGCATTCAAGCCCGGCAGATATTGCCATCATATAAAAAGCAAACGCATAACTCTGGCAGACACCTTCTTTATGTAACAATACTCCACCAGCTCCATATGCCCAGTTTTCCGCGGTACTATAATCTCCATTATTGACATAATTGGCATGATAGATTAAATAATCATGAATGGCTTTTACTTTCTCTTCCTCACCCATTCCATCCTTCACTACCTGATCAACTGCTGCAAAGGCCGCATCAAATACAGCTTTTCCATCCTCTGTATATCCTCTTGCGTCTTTTTTTATCAGCGTATCCTTGACCGAATAACTGACACCAATTTTTTTGCTATATATCTCTTTTCCGGCAATAACAGTAAATGTATGATCTCCCGGAGTATAAACAATCTGATCCGGCAATGCACTGCCATCCATCTGAATTTCGATGCCTTTATTTTTTAACTGTTTATAATGGAATGATTTCCCCAAAAATTCCCATTGCAGAGAATCTGCATCATAGTTTACCCCAGCCTGGGAATTCTCTATTAATCCATCAAAAATCACATCTTTATCACAGATGTACAGGGTAATATTTCTGGTAAACTGCCCATACGAATAATAAAGCGATCCACTTGCCTGATAACCATTATATTTCTTGAAATTACAATTTCCCCTGTGGTCAATTTCCTTAAAGGCACTATCAACATACAGCTTTACCTGACTTGTATCATACTTATCGGATACTAACTTTAACTGAACCATCTGTCCGCCAAGAATCAGTTCCTGATTAAGTCTTACATCACTTTTCTTTTCCGGAACGACCGTGATCGTATAGCTTTTCTTTTTCGTACCGCTTTTTACCGTGATGGTTGTAACGCCCAGACGAAGGGCTTTTAATTTTCCCTTTGCATCTATGGAAGCCACCTTGGGATTCGTACTTGAATATTTACAATTTTTATATCCTGACGGTGCTTTCACCGCAACCGTCTTCCTGCATACAACCTTTGTTGACTTCGTAATATTTTGCACAGTGGCCGCATATGTCGTTTCCACTGTTGGTTTCACTGCGCTCATCGAAGTACACATAATTGTCAATGTAAGTACAAATGCCATGCACCGTTTCGTCCACCTGTTCATCTTTAAACTCCTCCATCTTTTCCTTTATCTGTTTTTTTAATATTATTCTTCGGCTGATTTGATCGTCAGCCCAAGAAGTTCGTTAATGGAATCCGCTCCCTTTTAATTTACTTTAGTTTTTAATCCAGTAATTTTCCATCTCTGTATGACCATTCAAGGTAGTCCGGATTCTGATAATATAAATCCGTATTAAATTCTGAAATTTTATCACTGACCTGCTCAAAGCTAAGGCAATGATCCATTTCCGCATCATGTAGTAGTTTCTTAATACCTTCTTCACCGATGGCTTTAACGATATCACCTCTGTGATTCAAGGTCTCCCTTGCAATATACTCAATCAATGCACACACATAAAAATAATCATTTCTTTCGCTGTCATAAATTACCTCGCTTTTTATGAATGTCAAACAGTCAAGTGCAGACAATGTATGGAAACTGATCTGTCATCTGATATTTCCAAAAATTTTAAAATATTCACGAAAAAATCGCTATACCGTTTATTACAGTATAACGATTTTTTATAAAAATTACAATTTTTGATTTTCTATCGCTGTGTATTTCCTGCATTCTGCTCTGAATCACTTAACATTGTAGCAATCCCGGAAATCTTAACCGTATCTACATCCGTATTTTCTATAAAAACACTCCGTATAAATTCTTTGCCGGATGTTTCAAATAACTGTCCCACCTCTCCATTTGCCTCAATATAGACCCGTTTATGGGCGGATGTCAGAATCCCCACACAAATTGTTTTGTCTGCGCGGATGTTATCGACCGTGATGCTGATTTTCTGTGGTTTTCCTTTAACCGCCCATTTGCATAACGTCTGTTTTGGAATCTCTGCGGAAAGTTTTATGCTATCCTCTGTAATATCCTCAGGAAATGCATCCATAACTGCCTGTTTATAAACATCATACGGTTCTTCCTTTACCATATAACTGTGTCTGGCATCCGGATCTGTCTCTATTTGCGTCGCATAGCAGACCTGATTGTCCATAACCTCCATCTGTACATTCACTTTTTTCTGCTGTACAGTCTTTGCATAGATTTTTTGTACAGCTTTTTGTGTACCGATGCCGGCTCCACAGGTAAAGCAGATACTGCCAAGAAAAACCAGAATAAAACTTGCCAAAACAGCCAGTGGTTTCATCTCTTTTTGTTTTCGGTACTGCTTCATCCGGCGGATACGCTCCTGTAAATGATTCTGCGCCCCAAACATGGAAAACGGAAATTCGAGAGGACGGGTCTCTTCCGTAAGCAGTTCAAGTGCTGCACGAAAATACTGTCCGACAGAAAAAACATTTTCGGAATCACGGCAGCATTCCATGTCGCATGCCATTTCCGACCAGAAATCCAGCCTGCGATTGAAAATATAGATCAGCGGATTATACCAGAATAAATCTTCCAGCACTCTGCCCACACATTTCAACGTCAGGATGTGCTGCCGCACATGTACAAACTCATGCGTAAGCACAATCTGCAGACTCTCCGGGGAAAAATCCCTCACCGGCAATACAATCCATTTATGAAATAGCCCCAGCACCATCGGGGAAGAAATACCATAGCAGCAATACACTTCTACATTTCCCCGGATCTTTAAACGCTCCTTTGTCCCTGCCGCAACGAGCTGCAGCCGTTTTTCCGCCGGCATCCGGTGCTTTTTTATGTAATGTTCCACCCGGTAATAACGAACCAGATGAAGCACAAGAACCGTTGCTGCACCAAGCAGCCAGACCACTGCCGCCACACACTCTATGTGCGCAATCACAGGTGTCAGTTCAAACAGGTGCCCCTTGATAAACAGTGCCTCCCCCATTTTGCGGTAATGCGTAACATACAACAGGAGAAACAGCCCCGGAAACAGCCAGAACGGTAACACCACAAGCAACAGCCCATATATATAGCGGTATTTTTTTAACCCATCCAAAACGCCTGCAACAACTGCATATACCGCAAATGCAATACTGCCTGTAAGTGCAGTAAACAGCCCCATGTAAAACAAATTATTGATCCAGTTCATCAATGCTTTTTCTCAACTCCTCTATTTCCTCTTTGGTAAGTTTATGATCTTTATAAAAAGCAGTTAAAAACTGTGCAACCGATCCACGGTTCCAGAATTTTACAAATTTGCGACTCTGCTCCTGCTGATAGGAAAGTTCCGGTATTATGATCTCATATGTGGCATTGCGCCCGCTCTGGTTCATCCTTAGAAAGCCCTTTTTCACCAGCTTTGCAATATAAGTTGATACGGTCTGGGATTTCCAGTCTTTCCCGTATGTTTCGTTTGTCAGTTTCATAATTTCCTGTAGTGCCATTTCATGGGGATGATCCCAGATTGTTTTCATCACCATGGATTCCGCTGTAGTCAGTTCCTCCATATTTTCCCCTTTCATCGTTAACATTGATAATATTTTTTGAGTATAAACTAAGATTATAGTTTTAGGTTATAGTGGGATAATAACATAAAGATATACAAATTACAACTATTTTACGCAAGTTTCAAGATTTTACGACCAAAACAACATTTTTCTATCAATTTTGATAATTTTATTCTCTTGAAAACTTTCTGATTTTTTTATACTATATAGATAATGAATGTTACGAAAAAGAGTAATTTAATCACAATGATAACGGAGGAATAAGATGAAAAAAGTAACCGTTTTACTTATCCTTTCTTTGGCGATATGCCTTGCTGCTTGCGGAAAAAAAGTGAGTACACCTGATGAAATGTTAGATGTTGTGAAAGAAAAAGAAAATATATCTGCTGAAGTTGATATGATAGAGTGTGGCCGTATTGTAGATAATGATACTACCATAGTTGTCGGAATGACAGGGGAAAACGACAAAACATATCATTATTATGCAGCACAGTTTTCCAAAAATCAGGATGGAAAATATAAATATAAAAATGCCATTTCCTTGAATGATATAGGATGGCAATTAAGGTTAGGTAAACTGAATACCGGATATATCATAGTCTGCAATAATGAAAATGTTAGTACCATACAGGCTGTCATATCGCCACGAAATGGATCTGATATAACCAAAAATATAGAAATTAATAATATTCCATTTGTATATTATTTGGACATGTCGAGTATTCCATCTGATTATGATATACAATACAAGTTTTTAAATGAAAATGGAGAAGAAATTCAGTAAAATAGAAGGGCATTTTAGTCAGTGTTATTATATAATCAAAATCTCAGTCTTAGAAATAATCCTGAGATCTTTTTATTTCGTAATAAATACTTGCTGTATTTGTCAACCGAAAATTCGGTCAACCGCTCATTGAAAACTAGGTCACTATAGACCAAGTTTGGCACCTGCGGCATTACTGCCACAGGTGCAGTTACTATTTTACTACTGTTTCGAAGTCGGTTCCGTTGTTCCGCAGAGTTTCACGGAGCCTGTAGGAATCGCCTTCCATATCAATCAGATAAGCTTTGTATGTAAGCCTATCAACGATTGCACTTGTAATGGCGGCATCTCCGAAGATTTCGTCCCATCTCTCAAATGTAAGGTTTGAAGTAATAATGGTTGATTTCTGGGATGCCCTTAATGAAAGGACTGTGAATAACAAATCAGCAGCTTCCCGATCAAAAGATATGTAACCAAGCTCATCAGCTATGATCAGATCGTATTTTTCAAAGCGTTTCTGATATGTGCGGAGTTTTTGCTTGCTATTACTTTCTTTTAGTTCTATTACCAGATAAGGAATTGTTGTATACAGGACACGATAGCCCTGTTCACAGGCCTTTATTCCAAGTCCGATAGCCGTGTGCGTTTTCCCGGTTCCCGGATTGCCGGTCATAATGATGTTTTTTCCTTCTCTGATAAAATCCAGCGTACACAGCTCCGGTAGGCATTTTCGCATTCCTTCCGGGAGAAGATTCATTTCCAGATCTTCGATGTATTTTCGGTATGGAAATTTAGCCGCTTTGATTTTTCACTTAGGCGGTCTGTTTTTATATTTGCTTGTTTTAGTGACTCCTCCTTATTCTTTCTGAAAATCATGTTAAAAGTTATTGCCATAGTTAAAAACGGGTTCAGTTCTTGAATTCCATTTTATTTTCATCCGATAAACATGACGATTGTGATCATACAACGGATCACCTATAATTTCATCATACTGTCTGGCATGATAAATCATTACATCATTACCTGTTTCATCTTTTACAAACGAATTATGTCCTGGTCCATATATTTGCTTATCAACATCAGTTTTCAAAACAGGATTACATTCCTTCTTCCAAGCACGAGGATTCAAAATCTCTTCATTTTCGCCAATGCTCAGCATTCCCATACAATAGCATTCTCCCGTTTCACTTGCTGAATATGTCAAGAAAATCTTTCCATTATGTTTGATTACTGCCGGTCCTTCATTTACCCAAAAACCAACCCTTTCCCATTCATAATCAGGAGAGGATAAAAGTACTTGCGCTGTAGCAAGTTCTGTAGGAGACTTCATCTCTGCAATATACAAGTTAGATATTTTCTTACCGATATTTACTTTCTCAGCCCATACACAATATCTCTTACCTTTGTTTTCAAACACCGTCATATCCAATGAAAAATCATTGAAAGAAAAAGCATCAGTTGCCTTTACCATTCCAAGTTCTTTCCACGGATCATTTAACGGATTCTGTCCTTCACACACTAACACATATGGTCTTATAGCCCATATATCATCAATATCTCCTCCTGCATAATAAATAAACCATTTATTGTCTAGATAATGAATCTCTGGTGCCCAAATATGCACGCTCATGATTCCCTTATCATGCTTTTTCCATATAGTTACTTCATCTGACTCTCTTAACCCGTTTAAAGTATTACTCCGTCGCAATACTATTCTGTCATACTCCGGCACGGAAGCTGTAAAATAATAGCTTCCATCCGAATGCCTATACACATATGGATCTGCACGCTGTCTAATAAATGGTTTATTGTACTCAGTTTCTATATAATTGTTCTTATTCATATTCATATCTCCTTTATTCGCACAGGAAATATGAATACGGTAATTATAATGTATCTCTATCTAATATTTTGTGATTCAAATATATAGACTTAGGCGAATATACTTCTGATTCTATCTGTTGGATAAGTTCCACTACCGCAGTAGATGCAACTCCCTCAACATTTGTCGAAACCGTTGTAAGTTTTGGAGAAATATATTGTAAAACACTGATATCATCAAATCCCATTAATCCAAAATCTTTTGGAATTTCATAGCCTTCCTTAGCAGCCCATTGCATTATCATCAATGCATAGCTGTCTCCTGAACAAAGAAAAGCGGTTCTTTTATCCAGATTATTTTTGCAAACTGTTTGCACTTCTTGTAAAAATTCATTTTTTCCAATTACATGCATATTTACATCTGGATACATCCCCATAGCATTTCTAAATCCCAATTCTCTCTGCTCATGCGTATAAGTATTTTTCACTTCTTTCATCTCAAGTGGAGGACAGATAAACAGAATCTTCTCATAGCCCTTTGATACAATATGTTTTACCGCATCCATGGTCGCAACCATTTCATTTACCTGTACAGTTGTAATCTTTTCTGATACCTGATTGCCAATACATACTACCGGAACATGCAGTGATAAGAGAAAATCTTCAAATTCTTTTCCTTTGTTTATTGGGTTAATCAATATCCCTTCCATTTGACGTTCAGCCAATCCCTGAATAAGTTTTTTCTCCCATTCAAGGCTATCATCACAAACTACTATATTAGTAAAATATCCTCTTTTATCAGCCTCTTTATTAATAGTATTTAATGATTGTACAAAGTACATGTTTTCGATATTGATTGTTACAACCCCAAGTGACATTGTTCTTCCATGATTTAAGCTCCTAGCCAGAAGATTCGGGCGATAATTATTATCTTTAGCAACCTGCAATATTCGTTCCTTAGTGTCCTTTGACACACTTCCACCATTTAAAGCTCTAAGAACTGTCGTTCTGGAAACACCACACTGCTCTGCTATCTGATTTACTGTAATTGCCATATCCGTACCCCCGTATATTTCTAGTCAGAGTATACCATAATCGCCTGTTATCATCAATGAACTCACGATTTTCTCAGGATTCACTATATATTCCTGTTACTGATTTATTCTTAATCTAACCACATTAAATGATAATGGTTTTAATACTACTTTCGCCTCCCCATTGCCCAGTTTCACATTGTCAACTGTTTCCGGTTTAACAGCATCATGCTGAAATTGATTTGTCATTTTTTTATCTGCTGCTGTCATACCGATACTTTCGATTACACTATCTACTTCAAAATCCGACAATTGAAGTGACACTTTCTGTTTATTATCTTCATCACGATTTACTGCAAAAAAGACTAACTCTCCATCCTCATCATTCCATACAACAATAAAATCTACATAAGGCACATTGTTAAATTCTTTACAGTCATATACTGGCCCAGTACTCGAGACATTTAAAACTATCCCCTTAGCGTAATTTGCGAAATAATAAAATGGATAATATATAGTCTGTAACCAATGCCCCCCACCCTTTTCTGTCATAATACATGCACTTATATTAGTAAGAAGTGACTGGCATGCGATTTTAATTGCATCTGCATTTCTAATTATTACCATCTGCATCTCTGCAAACAATAACGCATCTTCAAGGGTGTAAATCTGTTCACTGATTGCGGGTGCTATCTGCCATGGTTTCTCATCAATTTCATTATTTACAGTATTGCTTGGCACAGCCCATACGCCCCACTCATCAACGCTAAACTTCATATCTTTTTTAGAACGTTTTTTTTGCTTGATAACCTGTGCAACAGATCTAATAGTATGAATATACTCTTCCATATCAACCGATTGTGCCAGAAAAGTTTTTGTTCCCTTTTCCTGTCCTGCATAATACTGATGCAGTGCCAGATAATCTGCAACATCATAAGTTTTATCCAATACTTCCATATCCCACTCAGGATATGTATCCATACTTGACAGAGAACTTCCGCATACAATCAGTTCAATATCAGGATCTATCAACTTCATGACCTTTCCGGTCTCAGCCGCAATCTTTCCATACTCTTCCGCTGATTTGTGTCCTATCTGCCAGCTTCCGTCCATCTCATTCCCCAAACACCACATTTTTATTCCGTATGGCTCATCTACACCGTGAGATTTACGCATGTCACTATACTGTGTTCCGCTAGGAAAATTACAGTATTCAAGATAATGTGCAGCATCTTCAACACCCCGTGTTCCTAAATTTACCGTAAAAATAGGATTAACATTTGTTTTTTTTGCCCATTTCATAAACTCATTTGTACCGAATTCATTTGTTTCAATTGACCTCCATGCAAGATCAAGTTTATGCGGTCTCTTTTCTTTAGCCCCAACACCATCCTCCCAATGGTATGCAGAAACAAAATTACCACCTGGATAACGTACTGTTGTTACATTCATTTCTTTTACGCGATCAATCACATCCTGCCTAAAGCCGTCTTCATCAGCATTCTTGTTGTCAGGTTCATATATTCCAGAATATATGACTCTTCCCATATGCTCAAGAAAAGAGCCAAACAATCTAGAATCTACTCTGTCAATTTGAAATTCTTTATTACATACTACTTTTGTAGTTTCCATCTTCCTCAACTCCTATCCTTTTAATCCACCACTGCTCATACCTTCAACAAAGTACTTCTGTCCAAACATATAAAGTACAAACATCGGCAGTAATGAAACAAGTGCTCCTGCAAAAGCAGCACCATATTCAATAGTATTTTGTCCTATAAATAATGCTAATCCATTTGCAAGTGTTCTCATTTCTGTACTGCTTGTAACAATCATCGGCCATAACAGATCATTCCAAGAGCCATTAACACTTAAAATAACCAATGTTATTACCGCTGGTTTTACCTGCGGAAGCATAATTTTCCAGAATATTCCAAATTCCGACAGTCCATCAATTCTGGCTGCCTCTGCCATTTCTTTCGGTATCCCCGTAAACGCAGCTCTCATCATAAATATTGAACCAGCAACTGCCACTCTCGGAATTATAAGTCCCCAATAAGTGTCATACATTCCCATCTTGTATACAACAAGGAATAACGGAACCATAATTACCTGAAAAGGAACCATCATTGTTGCCAATGTCATCAAAAATGTTCCTGTTTTACCCTTAAATTCGTAAAATGCATATGCATATCCAGCCATACTATTTACGACAACAGCTAAAGCAGTTGTTACACCTGCATATATTACAGAGTTTGCAATATAACGAATAATGTTAATTCGCCCCTGCACGTCCACAAAGTTTTCAAGTGTAAATGTTTTAGGAATAAATGTAGGTGGCCATGAAATGATCTCTCTTTCTGTCTTGAAAGCACTAAATGTCATCCAAATGACCGGCACTAAAACCAGCAAAGCAATTATGATCAATATCAAAGCAACCGGTACATTAAAGAATACTTTCCCAATACTTATCGTCTTTTTCTTTTTCATACCGTTAGTCCTCCTTTACCATTCTTCTATACATCAAGACAGTAATGAACATAATAATAATGAAAAGTACTACCGACATTGCCGATGCATATCCCATGCTTGAATTTGATGAAAACGCTCTTGAATATATATAACTAACAGTTGACTCTGTAGTATAATTTGGTCCACCGTTTGTCGTTACATATATGATATCAAAAATCTGAAGAGCACCTGCAAATCTGGTCATCATGATATACCAGAATGTAGGCCGTATGGAAGGAACTGTTATATGTAAAAACTGAAGAATTTTTCCCGCCCCATCCATTTGAGCTGCTTCAAATAATGAAGGTGATACCTGCTGGATTGCAGTAACATATATTATTGTCGAAATACCAAAGCTTCTCCATATTGATATAAACGAGATTACAAATATTGTAAGTCCCGGAGTATTCATAAAATTAATTTTTCCTAATCCCATTGACTGTAAAGCAGCCGTTATAAAGCCTATATTTGAATGTAAAATCATTCTCCACATAATACCTATTACAGTTGCAGAACAAATAACAGGGAGAAAGTACACTGCACGTAAAAACTTATTTCTCTTATTATTTTTGCTAATAAATGCTGCTATTACCAAGGCCCCTAATACTTGCACAGGTACCTCAATGCCTGTAAAAATCGCAGTAACCTTTAAACTGTTTATAAAGCGTGGATCATGAAATGCTTCTACAAAATTATCCCATCCTACGAATGTAGCATGATTCATCGTAATAGGGACATCAAAAAAGCTTAAACCAAATGCCATAATTAAGGGAATTATATTGAATAATATCAATAAAATTATTGAAGGAGCGATAAAAACATATGCACTTCTGGATGGTCTATTCCAATACTTTCTTATTTTTTCCATCTATTACTTCAACCTTTCTATTGAAAGGGCGACCTTTTATTAAAGCCGCCCCTTCTTTTGCTATTTATGTTTCCTGCTATTTGTTGTATTTATCAACTATCTTCTGGGTCGATTTCTGAGCTTTTGCTAACGCATCTTCAACCGATGAATTACCAAATGCCACTGAGTTGATCATCTCTGGAATAACATCTGATAATACAGAATTAATGCCAGGGAAGTTTGAATCAACTATAAAATCTGTAGGAGCTTCCGGATTAGCTGCCGACATGGCGCTCAGTTTCTTATTAGCCTTATATTCTTTGTTATTTTGAACTGAATATGTATATGCCGGGAATCCATTCTGAAGAGACCACTCTAAAGCAGGACTGCTTCCATCTTTATCCTGGGTATTCCACCACTTGATGAATTTATAAGCAGCTTCTTTTTCGGCATCACTTGCTGCTGTTGTAATACCAAATCCAATAACCTCAACAGAATTCATATCTCCTGCATCGCCCTGTGGAATAAGCCCGATACCATAATCCACCCCGGCAGTGTCAAGTCCTGCTGTTACCCAAGGACCTCCAACAGTAATTCCAACCTGTCCAGCACTCATCATTGAATCCGTATCTGCTTCAAGAGGATTATCGCCATCGTCCACCATATCTTTGTACATGTTAAGGAAATTCTCATATCCCGCATTATTTTCAAAATTAGCCTTCCACGTTCCATTATCATCAGTAACAGCCAATCCCCCAAATCTCTGCATAATGTGTGCAATTTGGTAGGCATAATCATAAGAAATTCCTGAGCCGTAAATATTTTTGGTTGAATCAGAAATCTTTGCTGCATCCTGCTGCCACTCATCCCATGATGTAGGAGGTGTCTCAGGGTCAAGACCAGCCTTTTTAAACAGATCTTTGTTCCAGTACATATAGTATCCAACTACCTGGAATGGGACGAAATATGTTTTATCACCATCAGAACAATAATCCAAATATGACTGAATAAAATCATCCTTATTCAAATCTGTCTTATCAAACACATCACTAACATCCTGCAAATAGTCCCCATATGTAAATCTGTAAGCACTTGAGCTAAGAATCATTGTTGGCCCTTCGCCAGCTGCAAATGCTGTTGATAACTGGCTGTCAAAATCTGATGAAATATCCATCTTTACTTTGATTCCATCAGTATTTTCCTTATTAAATTTATCAACCATCTTTACCAGCATATCTCCATCAGCTCCGGTAAAGCTATTCCAGAAAGTAACTGTTGTCCCTTTTGATGAATCTGATTTCTTATTTTTTGCATTACCTGTTGATCCACCACAGGCTACAAGTGATGTAACCATCATTGCCGCCAATCCCAATGCCATAAACTTTTTAAACTTATTCATATATCCTCCATTCTGAAATATGTCCAATTATTCTGCTTCGTCAAGCAAATAACCTTCAACTATTCTTGCTGCGTCGTGTTGTACACGTGTACATTTATCTTGTAAATTAAATATATTACCTGTTCTTGTTAATGTCAATATTCTTTTGCATTTTTGTCTGTAGTGTCATATTTCCCATTAGTTTTTTGTGCATTTTTACTATTTGCAATATTTGTACTCGTGTTCATTTCAGAAAATTAAAATCTCTGTGTAAAGTATTATATTATTCTTCGCAATATTCTAGGAAAATGCATCCATATTTGCCTACTTATAAACATCATACGATTTTTGCTTCGACATCCACAGGTGTCAGTTTAAACAGCACACAATCAAAAACTATATATATATAACAACTGACTGACCAAAAAAGATAGTACAAGATAGGTATCAGATGCTTCTGATTCAATAGTATAGTCTTATTTTCGTCACCACCACGCTCGAAATATGCCCTGACTTGAGCTCACGAAAACTGAAATGAAATTGATTGAATAATTATTCTCCTGAGAATTTCCTGATTATTTTATACTATATAGAAAACGAATATTTTTAGAATTGATTATGTAGATTGCGGTTTGAAATTTTCCAGATGGTTTACTGCATACCTACAACAAGGAGCGCTCCCCGTTTGCAGTAATTCCACTGGAAAAGTAACCGCCTGTTTACTCCTCGATTCCGGCAAGTGCCGTCAGTTTTTCCTTTGTAAAATGATTAGATTCCATCGCCAGGATTAATAATCCTGCAATATAGATCAATACACGATAGATCATTGATTTTTTCATAGAATAATTTCCCTTCCTTCTATAACCTATTATGCACTTTTTTATTTATTTTTCAATGACTGAGATTCCTTCTTGTTTTACTTGACGTTTTGTATTGTTTGTATTATTATAGCTAATACAAAATATTGTATGATATTTACGGAAGGAGAAAACATGGTAATTTCCATCAATGATGCCTCCGAAATTCCGATCTACCAGCAGATCCGCAATCAGATCGTGCTCGGCATTTCGGACGGGCGGCTTGCTCCGGGCGAACAGCTTCCCACCGTGCGGGCACTGGCAGAGGAGATCGGTATTAACTCCATGACCGTCAGCAAAGCCTACACCCTCTTAAAACAGGAGGGCTACATCTACGCCGACCGCAGAAGCGGTGCCCGCGTGCGGCAGGAATTTGAAACGAATAAAGAATTGTCGGAAAAATCCCAGGAACTGCTGCGCCAGATCATTTCCGAAGCGAAAGTAAGCGGCATGACGCAGACAGAATTTTTCGACTTATGCAAACGCATCTATAAGGGGTGATTGTTATGATTATGAATATTATCTTTTTTGCAACCATGTATCCAATCGTCTTTATCATGCTGTTTTTATTTTCCACACAAAATAAGTATGAGAACGGACGCCTGTTTGCCGTAAACATGAAAAAAGAATGGATAAAAGATGCCACCGTCGCAGACATCCGGCAAAAATTCAAAAAGGAAATGCGTTACTACGCCATTCTCCTTGCGATTGTTCCATTTGTAAGTCTGCTGACCTCCCATATGTCCATTCAGCTTACCATCTGGATGTTCTGGCTTCTGGCAGCGATTTTTCTGCTTTCCCTGCCGATCATGCGTGCGAATCACCGGCTGAAAACATGGAAAACGCAAAACCATCTGTACGAAGACCGGCAGCCGGAACATTATGTGGAATTAAAACAGGCAGGCTCCGTAAGAAAAGTCCGTTTTCTCCCGTTTTTCCTGCCAAATATCATCAGTATCGCAAGTGCCCTGTTGCTGCTTCCAAAGTCCAGCGGGCTTGGGATTTCCTGTCTGATCGGTGCCTCCTGCGGGCTGGTCTTCTGGCTTGCAGCTGTATGGATAGACCGCCAGCCGGTTTCCGTCATCAGTACGGACAGTGACGTGAATATCAATTATGCACGCGCAAAGAAAAACCTCTGGAAGAACTTCTGGCTGATCTCCTGCTGGCTAAACACGGCACTGATCCTGTTTCTGGAGATCCTTACCCTGTCTGCCAGACACATGGGAATATGTTCCATCGCCGGCATGATTGTTTATACACTGCTTTTACTCCTGCTGTGCATTTTCTGCATGATAAAGCTGAAAAAAATTGACCGAAGCTATGCACAGAAACGGAATCTGACCAGCGATGAAAATGATGACAGAAACTGGATCGGCGGCATCCTCTACTACAATCCGTCCGATCCCCATACGATGGTAGAACAGCGCGTCGGCATCGGGACAACGGTAAATATGGCCACATCCCTCGGAAAAGGACTTACTATTTTCAGTGCCATTATGATGCTTTCCTTCCCTCTGTTATGCATATGGCTGATTCAGGAGGAATTTACTCCCATTGATCTGGTGATCCAAAACCACACACTATGCGCACAGCATCTGAAAACAGATTATCAGATTCCGCTTAGTGAAATCAAAGATCCCACACTTCTTACCGCAAGTGATCTGCCAGACTGGACCAGAACATACGGCACCAGCATGGATACATTGGAAAAAGGCACATTTACCATCTCCGGAGGAGAGGATGTCAATGTTTTCTTAAATCCAGAAAATGATGCGTTCATCCAATTTTCCGCAAATGGGAAAACTTACTATATGGGCGGTGTAGACGATACCCAGACAAAGGGGATTTATGAAGAACTGCTGACCCATTAGGTCCGCAGTCTTTATTGGAAGGTCGCAAGACTTTTTATATCATACGTCCCCTGTATGACTGGATTTACTGATAAAAGAAGACATCTCTGTTCCGAAAAATTTAATGAACCGGTATATTCACAAAACGTCTGTTTCAGAATCTGCAGATGAAGAACTTGAGTTTGATTAAACCTTGTAAAAATGGTGGCTGATTTATTGACCATCGCAAAAAATTGAAAAACTTACACCATCACTTCACAAACTTTATTCAAATTTTATTTCAGGTAAACTTAAATAGGATGTGGGACATATGGAGCTTTTTCTTTCGACTATGTCCCACATTTTCCTTTTGTTGGGACATATGCAGATTTTCTTTTGACTATGTCCCACATTTTCCTTTTGTTGGGACATATGCAGATTTTCTTTCTGATTATGTCCCGTTTCCGGATTTCTGTGGGAGGTTTCCTCGCCTTTTTTTGCATATGTCCTGCTTTCGGATTTCTGTGGGAGGTTTCCTTGCCTTTTTTGGCATATGTCCCACCTTTTAATACCGCCACAAAATCTTTATCAGATGATACTTATTTGTTTATCAACATACCCTGTATATAAATTTCCAGAGCAAAATACTCTCATTTTCCTGCCTTTCAGAATTATTTAAAATGATAAGTAATTAACTTTTGCACAATTGCAGTATCCAGCGGCTGCTCCATAGTCTCATATGTTGTAATCAGCCGATCTCCCGGATATATCCCATTTCTCGCATACATATGTAACTTATCCGCGGCATTCTTTGCATATTCAGGCAAGTCCATCTTCCCAAAATGTTCCCAGTAAATTTCTTTTCCTGTCAGCGGATGAAGAATTGTAAAATCCGGATAAAACACTGCCTTCCCGATTTTTAATTCACACTCATAACGGTATGCAATTTTTTTCATATACAAATTCATTGCAATCAATGCTTCTGACTTGGATCGTACATATTCATTTTTACAGCTTTTATACTTCAATTGTTCGGGATAATTGGGATTTTTAGGATAGGAAGTATCACTCCATATAAGTTCTTCCTGCGTAACCATCTGATAGAATGGACAGAGCAATTCCTGATACGCCGGATCTTCTGAAAGAAACCTGTCCGACTTTTTATTTTCACCAACTGCATGTCGTTGATAAAGTTCTAATGCATACAGTTCTTTTTTACACTCTGTCTGTTTTTCCAATAAGAATCTTTTGTATGCCAACTGCTGTGCATATTCTCTGTGTTTCTTTGGAATATACGTCTGTGTGTGACCGTCACTGTGAAACCATTTCACCCGGTTTCCATTGTGAACACAAATAATTTTTCCATCAGGAAGATGCAATAGTTCTTCACTGATTTGTTGTAATTCTTTCGTAAGCCTTCTCTTCTCCGAAAGAATCTGATGATAAATTGTTATAAAAACCTCTCCTTTCTGTGCATTAATATGACGTTATTAAAACACAACTTCATTCTCATGTAAAGTAAATTTTTATATTTTTTTAACAATGGGATATATCGGAAAAAAGTAAATTCATATATCCCGCACCTCCCTTCTGTTGGGACATATAAAATTTTTCTTTACATAGATATCCCGGCAATTTATCTCTTCAGGATATATAGCAACTTTCTTTGCAATTATGTCCCATTTAGAAATCACTATGGGACTTTTTGTCTTATTTTTGGTGTATACATCCCGTTTTCAGTCTCTCAAGGAACTTTTTCATCAAATTTTTTTACATATGTCCACTCCCCTGTTTCTCGCAGGATCTTTTCATAACTTTTTCCCACATATGTCCCATATTTTAATTTTTTCGTACAGATTTATATATTCGCATGCCGTACTTCTCTGCCGGAATCCGGTAATCCTTCAGCTGTTTGTTGGTCTCTGCCTGTAAAACTGCCTTCGCCAGTTCCAGATTTTTCGTTTTTTCTTCTGTGGAAAGTTTTAAAAAATGCATTGCTCATACAACTTCCTACACCCTATATAAGTTTATATAATTTTTCACAACAAGGTGATGAACTTTCTCTCTATTCTGTAAATAATCAACATGTATCCTTTTGAGTTTCTGATACCATTCTTTTTTCCACACCTTCCATACAAATTCTGATCCCCGTTATTATATATTTACAACTGCAATTCTTACAAATCCCACCATTGTTTTCGCATTTTGATACAAACGCATAATAGTTTACAAAAATTTTACTGTAAATTCGTATATCCTCACAAATGCGTTATTATGTAGATGATGTTATAATACGTAGAATAAATACAGGAGAAATCTAAACATATGTCAAAAGTGGTTCACAGGAAGAAAAGACTTTCCTCCTTTAAATTAATTGTACTGGGCTTTGCGGCTGTCATTTTTGTCGGCGCACTGCTGCTGATGCTTCCGGTCTCTTCGGTTTCCGGAACACAGACTCCTTTTCATGAGGCACTATTCACCTCTGTTTCAGCGGTATGTGTCACAGGGCTTGTTGTACAGGACACCGGCAGTTACTGGTCTTCTTTTGGACAGGCAGTTATTTTGCTGCTGATCCAGACCGGCGGGCTGGGTGTCATCACCGTTGCTGTTTCCTTTGCCATTTTATCCGGACGGAAAATTTCGCTCATGCAGCGCAGTACGATGCAGGATGCAATTTCTGCACCGAAAATCGGCGGTATTGTCCGCCTGACCAAATTCAGCGTACAGGGTACATTATTTATTGAATTGCTCGGCATGACGGCCATGCTTCCGGTTTTCTTCCGTGATTATGGCATCAAAGGCATCTGGATGGCAGCCTTTCACTCTGTATCTGCATTTTGCAATGCCGGTTTTGACCTTCTGGGAACTTCCAGCCAGCCGTTTGTATCTCTGAGCAGATACATCGCCAACCCACTGATCAACCTCGTAATTATGCTTTTGATCATAATTGGTGGCATCGGCTTTCTGACGTGGGACGATATCTGCACCCATAAATGGCATATCAGACGTTATCGCGTACAGAGCAAAGTCATTCTCTGGACATCGGCTTTACTTATTATAATTCCGGCCGTATTCTTTTTTGTTGTGGATTTTACGGGTTCATCAACCGGCACCAGACTGCTGGCCTCCACGTTTCAGTCTGTAACAACAAGAACTGCCGGTTTTAATACCGCAGATCTTACAGCAATGACACCGACATCAAAATCTGTTATGATTATGCTGATGCTGATCGGAGGATCTCCCGGCTCTACTGCCGGCGGCATGAAAACAACAACTTTTGCAGTCCTGATTTTAAATATGGTTGCCACGTTCCGCCAGAAAGAGGACATTGAAATTTTCGGTCGGCGGCTTGACAGTCATGCCATTAAAAATGCGGCCACCATCGTTGCTTTATATATCATTTTTTTCTTTATTGGAGGGATTGCCATCAGTTCCATCGAACACCTTCCGCTTCTGGACTGCCTGTTTGAAACGGCATCCGCTGTCGGAACCGTCGGACTTACACTTGGAATTACACCAACTCTTGGCATCCCGTCCCAGCTGATTCTGATCCTTCTGATGTTTTTCGGCAGAGTCGGTGGGCTTACCTTAATTTATGCGGCAATTTCCGTAAAACAAAATGGAGTAAAACTGCCGCTCGAAAAGATAACAGTTGGTTAAAAAGGAGTTGAAAATACCATGAAAAATATATTATTAATTGGATTAGGAAGATTTGGAAGACATGTTGCCATACAGCTGAACGATCTCGGTCACGAAGTGATGGCAGTCGACAACAACGAAGAACGTGTCAATGAGGTTCTTCCGTTTGTCACCAATGCTCAGATCGGTGACAGTACCAATGCCGATTTCTTAAAATCCCTTGGCATTGGTAATTTTGATGTATGTATGGTAACGATAGGTGGAAATTTCCAGAATTCCCTTGAAACTACTTCCCTGCTCAAGGAACTCGGTGCAAAAACGGTCGTATCGCGTGCAGAACGGGATGTACAGAAAAAATTTCTTCTGCGAAACGGTGCAGACGAAGTTGTTTATCCGGAAAAACAGATTGCAGAGTGGGCTGCTATCCGGTATACTGCCGATCACATACGCGATTATATTCAGGTGGATGAGGCACATGCAATTTTTGAAGTGGAAGTTCCGGAAAACTGGATTTCCAAAACAATCGGTCAACTGGATATCCGGAAAAAATTCGGAATCAATATTGTTGCCATCCGGGAAGACGACAAAATTAATATGGCAATTTCTCCAAATACCGTATTCCAGTCTGGTACCACATTGCTTGTTCTCGGTGAATATAAAGAACTTCAAAAATGTTTCCGTATGTAGTTTCTATTTCCATAACAGATTCCACAGGTTCTGATAAGCAGCTGTTTCATACAGATTTATATAATTACATGCCGTACTTTTCTGCCGGAAAGCCGGATATAAAAATCCTGCTTCCGGCAGTCCCGGCTCATATTCTCCCTCAAGCGGTCCCACAGCACACAGAAGATAATTGTATACTTCCTCGGAACCTTCCTGCCATTCCTTATCGGTTCCTTTCACTGGAACATCATACATTCCATGAAACAAAAAACAATAACTTTCTTTTCCCGGTGCAACACGTTCCCCGATCATTTCATAAAGCAGATCCAAAAACGCATCGTTCTGCAGCCCGGACTCTTTGATTCCATCCAGAAGCTGCCAGATACTTCCCGGTTTTCTCCCGGTTTCCGCAATCCGGTAATCTTTCAGCTGTTCGTTGGTCTCTGCCTGTAAAACTGCCTTCGCCAGTTCCAGATTTTTCGTTTTTTCTGCTGTGGAAAGTTTTAAAAAATGCGTGTTGAATGTACCATCTATATATCCTTCTGCATCATAATATGCACCGGCGATCCGGTCAATGTGTGACCGCGCCGGAGTCATGCGCCGTGTCAGTTCGAGCATGTCTTCCCGATTAATCATGATTTCCTTCTCCGATCTTCATTTAAGAAAATTATACTGGTATTTTCCAGATTTTCCAAGAGAATATCAGATTATAATTTACATAATCCTGTTATTTTGTATATTTAATCGCATAATAGTATGTAAGTGTGCTGTTTCTGCGGAAATAGTTGAGTCTGCAGGCATTCCTGTGATATGATACATTTACACGGGCAAACGTGTAATTAGAGGAGGGTACTGCATGGGAAATTATTTAAACCAGGATGGAAAAAAATTTTACGAAATTACACATTCTGATATCTACGTGGATAAGACAGAATTATTGACCTATACAAATTCTGTCTTACAGACTCTGCAGAAATATATATGTATCAGCCGTCCCCGCCGTTTTGGGAAATCAATAACCGCCAGCATGATTGCTGCCTACTACAGCCGTGGCTGTGATGCAAAAGAACTCTTTTCCCCATATAAAATTGCCCGGAATCTGGATTTTGACACCTATCGTAATAAATACAACACCCTGTTTTTAAATATGCAGGAATTTTTAAGCCGGACGAAAAACATCTATGAACTGCTTGATCGCATGAAACGGCTGGTACTGCGGGATTTAAAACGGGAATACCCGAATGTTGATTATTTTGATGATACAGATCTTATTGAATCCATGCAGGATGTATATCAGGAAACTAACTGTCCTTTTGTCGTAATCATTGATGAATGGGACTGTATTTTCCGGGAATACAAACAGGATAAAGAAGCCCAGGAAATCTATCTGGATTTTTTGAGGGATATGCTAAAAGATAAGTCCTGTATTGCACTCGCTTATATGACAGGAATTCTTCCGATCAAAAAATACGGAACCCATTCCGCTTTAAATATGTTTGATGAATTTTCCATGATAAATCCGGGACCTCTTGCATCCTATGTCGGCTTTACCGAACTGGAAGTCGCTGCCCTTTGTACAGATTATCATATGGATCTGGATGAAATAAAAGCATGGTATAATGGATACTCTTTTGAAAAAATACCGTCCATCTATAATCCGAGGTCTGTTGTAAGCTGCATGCGTTTTGGGAAAATTGGAAATTACTGGAACCAGACAGAAACATTTGAAGCCCTGCAGATTTATATCGATATGAATTTTGAAGGATTAAAAGATGATGTTCTCAGTATGATAGCCGGGGAATCCGTTCCTGTCAATACCGGAAGTTTTACCAATGATATGACAACCTTTCGCACCGAAGATGATGTGTTGACTCTTTTAATCCATCTGGGCTATCTTAGCTATGACTACGAAAACAAAACCGTAAAAATACCAAACAATGAAGTGCGTGAAGAATACGTTAACAGTGTTTCCGTATCCGACTGGGGCGAAATCTCTAAAGCCCTGAAAAATTCAGCAGACACCCTGCAGGCAATCTGGCAGGGAAGGCCAGAACAGGTAGCACTTGGGATTCAGCAGGCGCATTTTGAGACATCACATATCCAGTATAATGATGAAAATGCGTTAAGTTATACGGTTTCACTGGCACTCTATGCCGCACGCAATTTCTATACGATACACAGGGAATTTGCCGGCGGTAAGGGATTTGCGGATATGGTATTTCTTCCACGGAAGAAGTTTCCGGATAAACCAGCACTTGTTATCGAATTAAAATGGGATCATAGTGCACAGGGCGCAATCACGCAGATTAAACAAAAACAATATTGTGAAAGCCTGAAAGAGTATCATGGAAACCTTTTACTGGTCGGAATCAATTACGATACCAAAAGCAGGATTCATACATGTAAGATAGAACCATTTTCTTTGTAAGAAACGGGAGGGCACTGCCCTCCCATTTCTTATAGCATTTTTTCAATTTCTTCTTTCTCCGGCATCACGCGGAGCGCGCCTTTGCGCGTCGTGATCAGAGAAGCCGCCGCATTGGCAAAACGAAGCATCTCTTTCAAATCTTTCTCTTCAAGCCCCTCCAGTCCATGCTCCAGCACATAATGCAGAACACACGCACAGAACGTATCTCCCGCACCGGTCGTCTCAATCGTATTTGGCTGAAGAAACGGCTTTGCCTCCACAATTCTGTCTTTATAATACGCCCGGCTTCCCTCTTTTCCCATGGAAACCAGTATGAGCGGAACCGGATAGCGTTCCCGTATCCAGCGGACTCCATCCGTATAATCTTCTTTACCCGTCAGCCACTGGATTTCATTATCCGATATTTTTAAAATATCACACTGTCCCAGACCATATAACACCTGTTCCCTGGCATCTTCCATGGAGTCCCAGAGCGGTTTGCGGATATTCGGATCAAAGGAAATGAGCGCACCTGCTTCTTTTGCGACCGCGATCGCTTTTTTCGTTGCTGCGCGGACACCCGGATGCGTCATGGACAACGTTCCGAAATGAAAGATTTTCGTTCCGCGGATTATTTCCTCCGGCAATTCTTCTTCCATCAGCATCATGTCCGCGCCCGGATTGCGGTAAAAGGAAAAATCCCGGTCCCCATCCGGATACGTATGCACCAGTGCCAGCGTCGTGTGCACCTTATCATCCTTTAAAAGTCCGGCTGCATCAATCCCGACTTCCGTGATCGCATCTTCCAGCTGCTTTCCGAAAAAATCGTTTCCTACTTTTCCGATAAAAGCCGTCCTGTGTCCTAAGCGTGACAGCATTGCCAGCACATTGCACGGTGCGCCTCCCGGATTTGCCTCAAACAGCGGATTGCCCTGCCCGCTGACTCCGTTTTCGGTAAAATCAATGAGCAGTTCCCCCAAAGCCACTACGTCCATGTTCTCTTCCTCCTGTTACTTTTTATAATACAATATCATACTTTTCGACCGTAATATACATCTTTTTATCGCTGAAAAACCGGATTCCCTCTGCCTCCAAAGGGGTACAGACCGCCGTTGTTGCCACCTGCTGCCCGTCATTGATAAAAAGCTCAATGGACTGACGGTCCAGAATAAACCGCATTTTTTTAAGTCCTTTTGGATCTGCAATTTTAATTTTGCGCACGCAGACCACATCTTTTGTCACACCACAGTATGTGCGGTCAATCTCCAATATTCTTGTTCCCTTATGATAAGTAAAAGCGGTCTCGTATTCCTCATCTGCGGCAAGCTGTATGGAAAAAACGTTAAAATCCTGTTCATCCATTGTAACAGTCAGATCCATCGTCCGTCCACAAATGCCGGAAAGTGCTGTCCCACCATCAATCTCTGCATGTTCATAATGACATGGATTCTTATGATACTGCGCAATCTCCCGCACCGGCTGCTGCCAGATCTGTCCGTCTTTTACTTCCAGTTCCCGCGGAAGAGTCATCATGCCCTGCCAGTCCTGCGTATCCGGCACCACACAGGCATCCCATGACTTCATCCATGCGATCATCACACGCCGCCCATCCGGGAGAAGTGTGGTCTGAGGTGCATAAAAGTCCAGTCCGTAGTCAATCGTATGCGGTTCTTCTTTTTCAAATATATGCGAATTTTTATCATAATTTCCAAGAAAATAAACAGAATTATTTCCATTGTGGAATTCGTATTTTTCCGCTTTCATATTCTGTGGGGAACAGATCAGTACATGTTTATCTCCCAGTGGGAAAAAGTCCGGACATTCCCACATCGTTCCGACTTTTCCGGTACTGTTTGCCGCAAGAACGGTCTCAAATTTCCATTCTTTTAAATCTTTGCTGGAACAGAGCACGACCTGTCCGATCTGCCTGTTATCCTTGCTTCCGACAATCAGATAATAGGTGTCCTCTTCCTTCCAGATTTTCGGGTCACGGAAATCAATCCGGCTACAGTTTTCCGGCAGCATCTCCCCGGTCACAACCGGGTTGTTTTCATACTTTACATAATCCCTGCCATCCCCGAATGCGATGCACTGGTTCTGTCGTTCCTCTTCCCTGCCGTCCGGCAGTGTAATCTTTGTGACACCGGTATAGACCAGCACATGTTTGTTATCCGCTTCAATAGCACTTCCGGAAAAACATCCGTTCCGGTCATAGTCCTGATCCGGTGCAAGTGCTGCCGGAAGCTGTTCCCAGCTTATCATATCCGTTGTCACACTGTGCCCCCAGTGCATCGGTCCCCACTCCCTTGCATATGGATAATACTGGTAGAACAGATGGATTTTTCCATCGTAAACGGAAAAACCGTTCGGATCATTGATCCATCCGGCAGGTGCCGAGATATGAAACAACGGTCTGGTATTTTTATCGGTCTGTGCTGCTTTTTCTGCCTCATATGCTCTCGCTTTTTTTAACATCTCACTCATACAAATTCTCCTGTTTATTTTTCTTCTTTCAATGACTCCTGATACTGATCGAAATATTTCTGTTTGATTGCCAGATAATCGGAAAGCCCGTATTTCTCCATTTTCTTTAAATAGGAATCCCACTCTTTGTCGATTCCGCCATTTAAAATCCAGTCTGCTTTTTTCTGCTCCGCATATTTTTTAATATCGGTATCATACTGGGATACTTTATTGGTATCGTCAATACTCATAAACACATTCGGATATACATACTTGCTTTTCATATCCTTCAGATATGTTTCATGCATATTGTCCAGACGCCATTTAGCATCCGCCGGCTGTGTGACATACACATCATAATACTCATTGAGAACTGCAAGCGGACCGTTGACAGACTGCGCCTCACGTACCTCTACCGGTGACTGGTCGCCCAGATCCAGATGCTTCAACATTTCACCGCCATCTTTATTTGTGGACAGTTCAAAAATATTAAACGAATCCTTTTCCCCATAACTTCCCCAGTTATTCTGCGGGGACTGAAGCGGCGCATACATCTGATCAATCCAGGCTGCCGCCAGTGCCGTGTTCCGACAGCTGGATGTAAGCACACAGCGGCCTCTGTCAAAACCACTTGTTTCACTGTTATTCTGTCTTGTGATATTTCTGGCTCCCTCCGGACCGGTCAGTGCCGGAAGCATCACATAATCGGTATTATTGTCAATATTTGCAATATCCCAGGTAAAGCAGAGACCGTAACGGTGATTTTTACCTTTTGCCACATAGGTTGACCACTCCTGCGTAAATGCCTCCGGATCTACAAGATCCTCTGTTACCAGCTTATGCAGCCATTCGATGCCTTCTTTGTAACCTTCCTGCACGGTCGTATAAATCACGGTTCCGTCATCTTTTACGGCAAAATGATCGCCCGTATCTCCATATCCTTCGCCAAATCCGTTGATGAGAATCGCCGGATCCTGATCGCCATTGTTGATGATAAATGACATCGGAATCACATCTCCCTCGATATCAAACTGTTTTTTCAGATCATCCGCATGATCCCGGAACGCAATCAGCACCTGTTCCAGTTCATCGGTTGTCGTTGGAATATCCAGTCCCAGATAATCCAGCCACTTTTTATTGATATAAGGAATATCCCCGATTGCCTGAATGGCTTCTTTCCCTGCGCCAAGCTGCTCAATCCACGGAAATGAATAAATATGTCCGTCCGGTGCGGTACACATCGTCCGGTATTCCGGATATTTCTCAAAGACCGCCTGAAGGTTTGGCATATATTTGTCAATCAGATTTTCCAGCGGAATAATAATTCCCTGCTTTGCATAACGAAGCAGATCATAATCGCTCATTCCTGCATTAAACAAACCATCCGGAAGGTTTCCAAACTGTGCCAGTGCCAGATTCTTTTTATCGGAAAACTGGTCTGCCACAAAACAGGTCCAGTCAATATGTACATTCGTCTGTTTTTCGAGTCTCTTAAAAATAATCCGCTCGTTCGGATTCTGCGTAGAGGTTGCCGGAGCACTTGTGATAAATGATAATTCTGCCTGTTCTTTCAGTGGAAACTGCACTTCGGAAACCGGTATATCCGGATTGATCTCTGCCTCCAGATGCTGCTCTTTTCCGCATCCTGCCACACCGGTCATCATAGCAAATGCCAGTCCGAGTGCCAGACATTTTTTAATTTTTCTCTTCCACATATCTGTACCTGTCCTTTCTGCTTAACCTTTTACCGATCCAACCATAACACCTTTGTCAAAGTATTTCTGGAAAAATGGATACATAATAAGCAATGGTAAACTTGATACTACAATTGTTGCGTATTTTAACTGTTCGGCAACTTTTGCCATCTCCGCAGTACTCTGAATATCCGCGATCATGCCCGGCTGCGGTGTATTCTGTACCAGAATAGAACGCAGAACCAGCTGCAGTGGCTGTAAGTTTGCATCATTTAAGTAAATCATCGCATCAAAATAACTGTTCCACATACCGACAAAAGACCACAGTGCCAGCACCGCGATAATCGGTTTGCACACCGGCATCATAATCTGGAAGAAATGCTGGATCTCATTTGCCCCGTCAATTGCGGATGCCTCCCGCAGTTCTTTTGGAATGGACTGATAGTACGTTCTTGCCAGAATCATATTCCAGACATTAAATGCTCCCGGAATGAGAATTGCCCACACGGTATTTACCATATGAAGCTGATTGATCAAAATAAACGTTGGGATCATTCCACCGCCGAAAAACATGGTGATCAGAAAAATCACGTTAAAAAATTTTCTTCCGACAAATTCTTTTTTCGACATCGGATACGCTGCTAACAATGTGACAAATACGGAAATTGCCGCAAATGCCAGTGAATACAAAAACGAATTTAAAAATCCGCGCCAGATCATTCCGTTTTCCAGCACACGCCGGTATGCATCCAGTGTCCAGTCTTTGATGTGAAAACTCAGTCCCTGATTATTCAATACCGTCGGATCCATAAAAGATGCCAGAACAACATAGACCAGCGGAACAACAATTGAAAGAACAAACAGTCCAAGAATGGCATAACCGATTCCAAGCACCAGCCGGTCTGTCCGTGAATATTTCATTTTACTAACTGTTTCCATTTCACGTTCCTCCTATAATCCTTCTCCATCGTTTAATTTCTTTACCACCCAGTTCACAAATATAAGCAGGATCACATTGATCACCGAATTAAACAGTCCCACTGCCGTAGAATAACCGTAATCGCCATTCAAAAGACCTATCCGGTATACATAGGTTGATAAAATTTCAGAAGCCGGTAAGTTCATATCTGTCTGCAGGGCATATGCCTTTTCAAAGCCGATGCTCATAATGTTTCCGGCCTGTAAAATAAACTGGATCACGATAATATCCTTAATTGCCGGAAGTTCCACATACCAGATCTGCTGCAAAAGATTTGCACCATCCACAATGGCTGCCTCTTCCAGTTCCTTGCTTGCATTGGATAATGCTGCAGTATACATGATGGATGCCCATCCTGCTCCCTGCCAGATTCCGCTTGCAATATAAATGGTACGGAATGCGGACGGCATGGTCATCCAGTTTGTATTCGTTCCCAGCAGACGGTTTAACGGTCCTACCGGAGATAAAAACATACGCACCATACCACAGAGCACGATGACGGAAATAAAATTCGGTGCATAGATCAGCAGCTGGATTTTTTTCTTAATCCCCGCCTTGCGGATACGGTTCAGTAAAAGTGCCAGAATAATTGGTATCGGAAAACTCCAGAGAAGTCCAAAGATACTCAGCTTTAATGTGTTCAGCAGGTAGTTCATAAAATCCGGTGATGATAAAAACCTCTGGAAATATTCCAGCCCCACCCACGGGCTTCCCAAAACTCCTTTAATGACATTGTAATCCTCAAATGCAATCAGAAGTCCTCCCATCGGAAGATACTTGAAAATGATTGTGAGTAACAGTGCCGGCATCAGAAAAAAAACATACAGCTGCCAGTTTTTCTTTATATAAGACAGCTTACTCCCCATGGTTTGTTTTTTCGCAGAGCCGACTTGTTTTGCCAGTTTTTTCATGCGATTGCTCCTCCCTTTTCATCGTATTACTCGTTCTGCTTTGATGTAACCGGCAAAGTAACCGGTTACTTTATATTCTGATAGTACTACAAAGTTTCCGATATGTCAACACTTTTATTCATTAAAGTAACCGATTACGTAACCAGTTTTTTTCATTGCTATTTTTCTTTCCGGTTGTTATACTATGGATAAAACAGATAAAGGAGACAGCTTTCAGATGGGAAAGAAACAGGTAACATTTGCAGATATTGCAGCATATACGAATTTTTCAAAGACAACCATTTCCAGATATTTTAATCATCCGGACTCCCTGACGCTTGAAAATCAGGAGAAAATTTCACAGGCTCTTGATACTCTTGGTTACAAAAAGAATAAGCTTGCAAAGGTTCTTGCCAATGGAAAGAGTGAATTTATCGGAATCATTATTCCGAACCTTTATCTGCACTATTATTCGGAAATGCTTACACAGATTCTTTCCAGCTACCACGATTTTCATTATAAATTTCTCGTATTCGTCAGCGACAACGGACCGTCCGAGGAGGAACAGTACATTGATGAACTGATGGCATACCAGATTGAGGGCCTGATTGTGTTAAGTCACACACTTCCTTCCGAAAAACTGGCTTCTTATCAGATCCCGGTCATTGCCATTGAGCGCGAAGCTGAACATATCTGTGGCGTAACCAGCGACAATTATATGGGTGCGCTCCAGGCGGCAACGCTTCTGATCCGGGACAAATGCGATGTACTGATTCACGTTAATGCGGATGTTCCAAAGTCCATCCCTGCCTATGACCGTATCCGTGCCTTTGAAGATACCTGTCAGGAATATCACGTTCCTTATGAACTGAATTTAAATGTAATAGGGGATTCTTATCAGGACATTTTTGCACAAATGAAGCACATTTTCTCTGATATTGATGAGAAGTATCCATGCAAAAAAAAGGGGATTTTCCTCGCCAATGATACCTATGCAAATATGTTTTTAAACCTGATTTTCCAAAAATACGGATGCTTTCCTGACAGTTATGAACTGGTCGGATTTGACAATTCCCCGATTGCAAGCGAGGCAATTCTGCCTATCACAACGGTCGGACAGCAGATCGACCTGATCGCCAAAACCGCAATGGAACTTCTGGTGCAGCAGATGGAAGAACGAAAAAAAAGAAGACCGGTTTCTCTTTCGAAACCGATCCATAAACAGATTACACCGGTACTGATCCGCAGGGATACGACCAGCTGATTTTTTATAAATTTATGATTTTTCTTTCTGCTCCATCCCCGTATGCGTCAGATCCTTCACCCACTTATATTTCCGAAAATGATAGAGCGTCCACGGAATTTTTCCAACCTCATCAATACAGGTACACGCGTATACGACAATCACCGGCCAGTGGAACCGGTAAGTTCCAAGCGCAGCAAGTGGAATCGCGATTCCCCACATTGTTACGGCAAGGCTGTACACATCAAACATTGTATCACCGCCGGAACCAAACACGCCATTGATGGTAATTTCGTTGACGGAGCGGCCAATCATATAGACGCAGAGCACAACAAACATTCCCTTCAAATATACGGCTGCCTGCGGTGTCAGTTTGACAAAATGCAAAATAAACGGTGCCGAAATTCCCATGAGAACCATCATGGCAACTCCGCACACAAAGGAAATCTTCATCATCCGCGTACCATATAATTTCCCCCGTTTTAGGTTGCCGGCACCAAGCTCATTTCCGACCATAATCCCCGCCGCACCGGAAATTCCGGCACTCAGGCAGCAGATGATATCACGGACAACCGCCGCCACAGAATTGGCAGCGGCCGCGTCTACTCCCAGATGTCCCATAAAAGAAGAATACGAAGTAAATCCGACTCCCCAGAACAGGGACGCACCGAGAATCGGCATTGCGCATTTCCGGAAATCCCGTGCCAGTTCCCGGTTTCTTTGAAACAGACGGGTCAGATACGGACGGATGTAGCCCGGACGGCTGGAAATCAGGATACAACAGGCCAGTTCTATCATCCTTGCGCTTAATGTCGCTGTTGCTGCACCCCGGACACCCATCGGGGTAATACCCAGTTTTCCGTAGATCAAAATGGCATTCAGTGCAATATTGATCCCTACCGTAGCAGAACTGATCAGTGCCGTTGTCAATGCGTGCTCACTGATTTTCATAACCACCAGATAGCATTGGGAAATTCCTGTAAGCAGATAAGAAAATCCGGCAATCCGCAGATACTGCACGCCATAACCGATCAATACCGGTTCATCCGTAAAAAACAGCATCAGATACTGTGGGAAACAGATACAGGCAATGAAAAATGCAATCGACACCAGACCACAAAGCCGCAGTGCCATACAGAAAATATCATCCAGCGTTTTGATATTGCCCCTGCCCCAGTACTGTGCCCCGAGAATCGCCAGTCCTCCGGTTGCAGCAGAAAGAAGCATATTCTGAATAAACTGAATCTGCGTGGCAAGTGAAACTGCCGACATATAATTCTGGTCCATCCCTCCGAGCATAAACGCATCTGCCACGGCAACCAGTGCCAGCATCAAGTTCTGCAGCATCATCGGAAGCATAAGACTCCAGAGTTTTTTATAAAAAATCGTATCGTTTGTAAACATAAAATTCTCTCTTTTTTCCTGTGTCATTTCATCTCAATCTATTTATTATATTGCCTTTTTCATCATTAAGCAACATCAATCATTGCCACCCGCCTCTATACCTGTATATAAAGTTTTGTTTCTTCGGAAAAAAGAATTGTGACGCGAAAAAAGCCGCCACAGGAAAAATACCTGCAACGGCTCAAAAATCAGGGGATATTTATAAAGGATTACGCAATGGTAATATATTTCTTTTCTTCTGTCTTTGTCTTATCTTCCTTTGGAACAAACAGGGTAAGAATACCGTTCTGGAAACTTGCCCGGATATCTTCCTGACGGAGATACTCGCCCACATAGAATGATCTCTGGCAGCTTCCGGTATAACGCTCGCGGCGCAGATACTTACCTTCCACGGTCTCTTCTGCACTCTTGGCTGCACTGATCGTCAGATAGCCTTTGTGCAATGCTGCCTGCACTTCTTCTTTCTTATAACCAGGCAGTTCCATCTGCAGCTCATATCCGTCTGCCAGTTCTCTGATATCTGTCTTCATCAGATTCTGTGTGTTTTGCGATGCCTGCTGCTTCGGGGCTTTCTTGTTATATTCACTATCGTCATACCATGGGTTAAAAAATGTATCAAATAAATCGTACATAAGTCATTTCCTCCTGTAAACGTTTTGTTCTTTGTTTATGCCCCTATTATAGCACGTTATTAGCACTCGTCAAGTAGGAGTGCTAACAAAAATTATTAAAAAATTATAAAGTGTTGATTTTAGAGGGTTTACGGACTTTTTTAATTTTAAAAAATGGTGTTTTTCGTGGTTACTGTACCTTTACTGTACCTTTTTTTCGTACAGTCAAATAACATTTTTCTCACATTTATAGACTTCTTCTCTGACATCACTTTCATTGTTCAGATGATTGTAAACATCTAATGTCATTGAACTGTCACTGTGCCCCATGAGATATTGAACCACCTTTATGTTCATTTCACTTCTTGCCATGTTGGTACATGCAGTATGCCGGAAACAATGCACAGAGACTTTCGGTATCAGCACCGGTTCTCGCTGTTCTTTCTCTGCATGAAGCATTTCTTCTTTATTATAGGACTTAATGACATTGTAAATAACGCTATTAACAGCACCCGGCATATAAGGTCTGCCAGTCTTTGCTATGAAAATAAAATCGCTGTAACCGTCAATTTCTTCTTCACAGCATCTTCCCAATGCAAAATTCAGTTTCTTTTGTTCTGTAAATGCTTTTATGACTTTTTCTGTTAATGGAATATTTCTTATTCCTGCCTGTGTCTTCGGAGAAGAAATATGAAACTTGCAACCATCACCATAATTCTTGTAAATAAGCTGATGGTTCACAGAAAGCGTTTTATCAGTAAAACAAACATCTTTCCATGTCAGACCAATCAATTCTCCACAACGTAGACCAATCTCTAATAAAATCGTAAACATTGGAATATATACGTTGTATACATTGCTACTTGCAAGAAATTGAAATAGTCTTTCCTGCTGTTCTACTGTTAATATTTCCTTTTTCTTTGCTTCTCTTCCAAACTCTGATGCCATTGCATTTTTTGCAGGATTTTTTCTGATAATATTATCATCAACAGCCATCTCTAAAGTAGGAAATATCATGGTATGTAACAACTTGATTGTGCTTTTTGAATAATTCTGCTCTGACAGCCTTTTATAGAATCCTCTGATATGCGAAGGACGCAACTGTATAACTTTGATGTTTCCAATTTCATCTTTCACATGATTGTCCCATAATCTCTGATGATTGAATTTCGTTGCTTCTGTCAATGACTTCATGCTCATATATCTGTCAAACAATGTATTCAAAGTCATTTTCTTCACAGAAACATCTGTCAAAAGATTATCGTCTAAATCCTTTTGTATCTGCTTTTCCTTTACCCGAAGTTCCGGTAAATCTCCTGCATATATGGTCTGACGCTTTCCGGTAACATCTGTATAACGATATAAGTAGATACCATCTTTTCTCTGCTGTTCTCCTGTGTGTAAGTTTCTTCCTTTATTATCTTTTCTATTGTTTGCCATAATCAAATCATTCCTTTCTCTTCTGCACTCCTTTCGCTATCCGGAATGATTTCGGCTTGTTTCATATATGTATTATAACACGAAACCAGACCGGATAGTGCTAATTATTTTTTATTCTGCTATATCATTCAGATATTTGCGTACCTTCTCGACATTGTAGAGTACGCGCCTGCCTAATATGATTTTTGCTTGTGCCAGCTCTCCTATCTTACGCGCTGTGGCATGACCGCAGGAGAGCATCTTTGCTAATCCTTCAATATCAACAGCCAGCAAAAGCGCATGACTGTTGTTTTTGGTTTTATTCATAAAATCACCTTTCCTTTTTATTACTCAATTTCTTTTATATCTTTCTTCTGCCAATCCTCCTTTTCAAGTTCGTCTTCTGCATATTTTTCACTTTCAAGTTTATTTTTTTCATGCTCATCATATATGCGTTCATTTGTTTCATCATACTCATCATATTCACCTCTATTATTATCATCTTCATCATGCGCATCTTCGGATTCCTTTTCACCACCTATACCACTCTGGTATTGTTCTTCTTCAAGCATGGCATTGTCCTGTGCTTCTTTCCACGCTTCACACGCTTCCAGCTGATCAGATACATCTTCATATAGCTGCATTTCATCCTCTTCACCATCTGCATTACAATAATAACTTTCGTCAATATTATCATGCTGTGAAACGGATGGTAATGCGTGCATGAGGTTCGAATAATTTCTATTTCTATCCGAAATTACAATCTCACCCCGCTTTACTTTTGAATAGGGATTTGCAATCAACGTATCTACATCATTAACATATCCTACTTCTTTATCCTCAAAATGTGACAGCATGAAAAAGTAATCTTCTACATGAATACTGTATGTAATTCTGCGTTCAAGCTGTCTGAAACTGTCAACATTTCTCTTTTCCGGCTCAATCATATGTTTATAGAACGCGTATGGGTCGTAAACAGAAGTAATGATAATGGTGTCAAGGGCAAGTTCCCTGTCATAGTAACGAGCCGGAGCAACTGCACGCTCTTGATAAGGGTCAAGAATACTTAGCATATCTCGATACGTCTCAAACATTTCCGGTCTGCACTCATCCAGAATGGCAATGTGCATATTACTGTCATAATTATCCCACATTCCACGGGATGAACCGGACAGATAATACGGCTGACCGGAACTGGTTGCCATCTCCTTTGCCATGCTTGTCTTACCCGTATCGCTATTTCCCCATAACCAGATAACAACCGTAGGGATGTTGTTTTCCTTTTTGTTCTTACGCCATTTATCTGCATTTCTACGCATGGCTTCTGCCTGTGCATTGTTCAGATAATTGATGTTTTTCGTATACGCTGCACCGGATAACAGTTCTTTCGCTTCCTTGATTGTCATAACACCATTAACGATGTTATCCAGTACAACGTTGATATTCACCTTCTTCAAATCCCTTGCAGATTTAACTTCCTTCGTTGTCTGTTCAAGTAACGTTACATAATCGAAATTAGCAACTACATCCTTCGGGTCATACTGGTATTTGCCGGCAGCCTTTTTTGTACGATGGCATAAATAGCTGTATGCATTATTGACATTTCCTTTGAAGATGGTTAATGTCTGTGTGTTTGGACTTCCATCTTTACGAAAATCTTTCAGCAATTTTGCAATGGATGTTAGACTGTGCGGATTCTCGAAAGCAAACGCAATATGTAAATGTTTTAATGCAAACATCTGATTCGGGTTTTTACTTGTATCATTATCGTGAATGATGTAAGCAAACTTGTCGTTCGGGTTCGTGCAGACGTTTGTCTTTATGCAGTCCTCGAAATCGTCTAATGTCTGGAAATTAGCAAGAATAATATCCAGACGCTGTGTATACATCATTATTCTCGCGCGGTGTTTGTCCTTCGGAGTAACAAACTGGTTTGCAACATCTTCAAAGTCTGTTGTAATAGATAAATCCTCGTCCATTACATCTGTTGTAGTAAATTCCTCTCCATCCACAACAACGGTTTCAAGTTCCTCTGATGCATCTTTGATTTTATTTTCTTCTTTTTTCATGATATTTTATCCTTTCTTGAATTTTTTGAATTTAGAAAATAAATTCAAATGGTCAAAAGCGCCCTCGCAAGAGGCGCAAAAAACAACGAAAGCAGGGAACCGTCTTTATGAATGAATAGGAATTAACGTCTGCCATCTAAAAATCATAGAAAAAAGCGCGGCGCAAGACGCGCAAAAAAAAAAAAATAAAGTTTAACTGGGATTGTATTATTGAGATGAGACAAAATAGTTTTTATGTGGTAGAATTGCAGTATAAATATTTTTCTATTTATTTTAAATAAATTAAAGTGCCATCCTAGATGGCACATATATAATATGTCATTTAGTATGTTTATGAATTACAATCAAAGCATTGAAAAATCAATATTTTTATATAAACAGTCGATTTTTTATATTTTCTCGACTGTAGCCTACGGTTAATATATTTTTGCTACTTAAACTGTAGCTGACAGTCCATGTTTTTTTATCAAAACAACTGTAGAAGAGGTGATTCTATGTTAAAAACAATAATTATCAGTTCCCCAATAACACCTGTCATGGCTAATTATATTGTGAATGTGAAAGCTCCCAGACGGTGGGACATATCGCTCCACAGCAATATAGCAACATACAAACCGACTTATGGCAATTCAGCTGACCGTGCGCTTATGGATATGGGTATCTCACAAATCAATGTATGGTTCAACACGCGCAAACTTGTGTCTGAATCGTTTGGAACTAAAAATTGCACGCTTAACGTGGTATTAAATCCAGAGCATATCGGTGTCGGCAGTCTTTCTGATATTGTCGGTGAAATTTCATCTATGGTATATCCAGATTACAAAAACAATGTCTTGAAAGATTTTTTTGTTGATCTGGACTTTCAAGTAAAATCTGCGACTTTCACTTATAATTTCCTAGGAAATCCAGAACAAATGTCGACTTATTATACTTTTCTAAGTGGTGGCTACAGTTTAAACCAGATGCATCTTCAAAAAACGGTCAAGAAAAAACTTGCAGCACTTCCAGATTTACAAACGACTGATGGGGAAAAAACGGATTTACAAACGACTGATGGGGAGGAAACGGATTTACAACAGACTGATGGGGAAGAAACGGATTTACAAACGACTGATGGGGAAGAAACGGATTTACAACAGACTGATGGGGAAGAAACAGAAGATTCTAAAACACAAGTTTCAATGTTTGATGAATACACAACCGATTATTCCGGCATCCATGATTCCACAAATGAACAGACAATGTTTCGATACTATGAAGCCATGCATATCACGATTAAACATTTTATTAAACCAACGGACAATCCGCACCGACCGGACATGAGAAAGTCAGATAAGGAAAAACATCCTGTTCCAGACTTATATTATTACACGGGAAATCAGAAGATAAATGACTTAAACCGTTTGAACATCAAACTAAATCTCAAACGTAACAAGATTGCTTATTTGCAGCATGTCTTTACTTTTGATATAAAGAACCTTGATATTTTCATGCAGCATACATCAGAGATTGATTCTTATGTGTTTAGTTATTATATTTCGAACATTACAGGAACAGGAACTTTCTATAAATTCAAAGAAGCGGAAAAGATAATTATGGCTACAAAAATGCTGACGGAAAAACGGAGACTGACTCCCACACGAAAGATACTCATGAAAGCTGTTCTTCGTGGTGTGGCATCATATAAAAGTATTTCATCTTTTTTAGACCATACACCCAATCCGAAGTCTAAGAAGCCATCTTCTGATTCTGATGAATCATCATCGGATTCCAAGAAGCCATCTTCGGATTCTAAAAAATTTCCTTGCATGGAAATAATAGAGACACGTTCCACGGCTACAAGGCTGTTAAAAGAAATACAGCAGTTAGGCATTGCTCCGTATAATTTAAGCATCCGCAGTCCCTATAGCCGTCTTGACAGCCTTATAAACATTGTAGCTGACAACTCTCATGATTTGCTTCCTGCTGAATTAGCAGCGGAACAACAGGCGGATGCAGACAATAAGCAGATACTTGATATGACGGCACAACACACTTAACACATCCGCCTATACTACTGTGCCACGGTCGGCTTCCGGCACAGCAACAGACAATAATAGTAGTGGTGTATTTATTATAAGCATCTCTGTGCCACTGTGCCAGCTATCATTTTTCATCAATGAAGCAGCGATTTTGATACAATGATAACTTGTTTTTTGTGGCACTTCATATCTTTTTCATTGCTTTTTATGTATGTTACATAATTGCTGCATAAGAGGTCGGCACAGTAGCACACTAGGGGTTATAACAAGCACACCCCTAGTGTGCCAGCGGATGAGTTACCAACAAGGAAGCATTGTTGCAACGTGGCTGCCGCCCCGTTGCAACAATAAAATTTATGACTTATTCAAGTCCATGGAATAATACTTTTCCAGCAGGCTGCCTAATTCCCGATACACCTTGAAATCCATGAACGGGAAACTGACACTCGTTACATTATCGTTTATCCCGTCTGTACTTGAAAACCAAGCGTCACCAGCCACGTAGGTTCTTTCCGTGAAATCCTTCAATTTCTCACTGTCCCACATCAGCCGCGCTTCCGGCATGGTCGGCTTGAAAAGTATTTTCGTGGTCATTGCAGAACGCAGCATTGCCGGAAGCCCACCGGATTCCACCGATGCTTCTGCAATGGAAATAATCATGTAGCAGCCAGCAGATGCCCCCATGGTCACAATCCGCTTGGTCAGCGCATCAAAATTGGCGAGAGAATACTCCGGCTGTTCCTTTGATGCTTTAGTCGGGAAAATGCTTCTTGCTGCCACGTACTCATCTATGAAGCAGAAACTGACATGCATACCAGCATCCCACCATTTAACCGCATCCCCTTTTTGTTCTGACAAATCGTTTAATACCTTCTGTCTCTGCACAACAGCAGCTTCAAAGCGTTGCAATGCCCGTATGATCTCCATTCCTTCACCACTCTGGTCTAATGTGACCGTGTGGGGCAGTCTCGACAACTCCGCGCGCTTCGGGTCTATGATAATGATTTCAGACCCGAACGCATCTCTGCCATATGACAAAGCCTGTAGCAGCAAGGATATAATTCCTGTTGTTTTTCCAGACCGTGTTTTCCCAGCTACCAAGATGCTGCCGGATGTGGTTAAATCAATCACCGTCCCTTTCTGCACCAGCAGTTTTGTTGACACTCCGGTTGTGAGTTGTTCCACATTGGTCACCGTGAGTTTCCTTTCGATTGTAACATCTTCAACAATAAATTTCACATAATTCATTGCTAAATCCGCATCACTTCGAATCACAGCATATTTATCAAAATATTTGTCATTCAATGAACTGCTGATATTTGATGATATGTTTGTCAAATCGTCTATCGAGAACGCTGTGACCCTTATTTTGACTTCATATTTTCCATGTTCCGTTTCTTTTACATTAACCCGTGGCAACAACTCTCCTTCCTTTAAGCGTAACGGATTTCCCAGCGGATAATAAAACAATCCACGTTCTATCTTCCGTTTTATCTTATATTTTGTCGGCAACAGGAAGTGTAGCAGGATTGCAGTAAGGAAATACACGACTGCTATAACTACAATGATTCCTTGCAGTTTTCTGATTTCGTGTATCAGTTGACTGCTTATATTGAAAATGTGGTATTCTGCATGGATTTTCTGATATGCAGAAAAAAACAGCTGTATGATCACAGCTGCCACTACATGAAAAAATCCCACTATTATCAAATTAATAGCGGGACTTTGTTTATACAGCATGGAATGTTTAGTTTGGAAGAACCTATTCATTTTTACTCCTTTCTTGCAGCGACTTGTACATCGCTGCACTTCACACTAAGTTGATTTCTATAATCACCCCAGACGGTTGCCTCTGCGTCCACCGGCATTACCTGGCTATCGTTCGGGATATTTAAGTTATCCCTAGCAACCTTGAAGGAGATTTTTTCGAACCTATTAGAGCTCGTATCTCCCTCCTTGCGGAGATATTCGGTTTTGTCAATTGCGATTACGCAGTCAACCTTTGTTCCCATGACCTTTTTTGTCTCGTAGTCTCGCCATGGTGAACAGCCTGTGACTACGAAGACTTTACCCTTCGCAAACGCTGCGAAGTCAAACTCTTGAAATTGTGATAAGTATTTCATATCCGTTTTCTCCTTCTTTCTTTATTAGTTGTGTAGGCTCATGAACACCCTCGAGTAAGTTATTCTCGATGATGGTCATAAGCGTATTAACAGAGTACTTATGCATCTCTATATCGTCCCTATCTTCCGTCACCTTGATTCTTCCTTCACGCCATGCCGAAAGTATTGATAAAGTACAATATATTGACCTTTTCATTTTCCTCTCTTCCATATTTTTTTGCTCCTCTCTCGGAAACTTATTCGTTCCCTATATATTTATTATAACCTAGAGTTATAATATTTGTCAACACTATAACTCGAAATCATATAAATTATTTTCAGCCATAAAAAAAAGTCATAATAGCGTACATACTATCATAACTAAACTCTTGGTGGTTACACCCCCAATCCCCTGTGGAATTAGCGTTTCAAGCACATTAAAGAACAATGTGTTTGAAATGCTAATTTATAAAGCAACAGCCGGATATATTTCCTCATACTGTTCTTGAATCATCATTCTCGAATCCTCTGTTCGTACATGAATTCTATGTGTTTTATCCCACAACTCTTTCTCCATATCCGTCAATGGTCTTTGCTTTTCAATCTCATATAGATACTGGCGTACTTCTTTTGAAAACTCTTTTGCTTCCCCTAATGAAAAACCATGTGTTTCAGACTGCTGTTTTTGGATATAAAAAATCCCGCATAGATAATCACATCTATGCAGGATTCCATATTTTGCTTGCTTACATCCAGCTTGAATATACCTTTTCGCCATTTACTACTACATAGTATCTAACGTAAGCATCACCGTCAATTTTCTTTTCCATCTTTTTTGCCGTTTCCTCAAAATTCTTTGGTTTCTTTTTGAAATCAATATTTGGATTTAAGTTGACGAGTTTTGCCATCACTGCTTTCTTTCCAAAGCCATAGCTTTTTAAGTTTTTCTTTACTTCTGGCATCTTGCTGATATCCATAGCTTTTAAGTTCTTTACTTTTTTGCTACCCTTCTTAATCACTTTGTATTTTGAGGTTGTAATAGCCTTAATATCGATACTGATTAATTTTCCTTTTTTGTTATACTTTTTCGTGATTTTTCTTGCACCACGTAAGATTTTATACTCAACACCATCCATATATTTCAATGCATCTTTTGTTGTGTATAAATATGACATATTAGGGTCGCTCTCATCCATTGTTGCCTGTGGATATACACGTAATTCATATTCGGTTTTTGTATTGTTGTATTCATCACCGTACTTTAATACCAGCTTATACTTTCCATAACCGTTTTTAGTAGCAACTGATGTCACAGAGTCTAATGTGAACATATTACTTTTATTTGCTGCAAACATTTTCTTTAATTCTTTTACAGCAGCTTTGGCACTCTTATCGTTTGTATAGATGTTGATAATCATCTTTTCACGATCCATTCTCCAACCGCTATTAATTGATAATCCATAGTTTCCATACTTTCCTGTAAACAATACCTTATCAATATCGTAATCATTTGTCTTTTTAACACAATCAGGATGTAATTTTCCATTTCTGTCTCGATGGTTCTTATCATATCCATTCTCATCATAACCATCCCGGTCATAACCATTCTCATCATAGCCCTCACGGTTATAACCATCTTTGCCATAACCAGCATGGTCATAACCTTCTTTGTCATAGCCATTTACATCATAGCCATACTTATCATAACCTTCACGGTCATAACCAGCTTCATTGTAACCATCTACATCATAGCCTTCATGGTCATATCCCTGTCTATAACCATTTCTGTTATAACCATCTTTGTCATAACCATCTGTGCTGAAGCCATCTCTGTCTCGACCATACCGGTCATAGCCATCACGGTTATAACCGTTCTTATCATAGCCACGATAATCATAACCTTCAGCATCATACCCATTCTCATCATAGACGGTATCTGCCTTCACAGTTACAACCTCATTAAACCCAGTGCTAGTCATCAATGTTGCAGCTACAAGCACCATGCTCATAGCCTTTAAAATTCTTTTCTTCATAGTTTCTTCATTCCTTTCTTAAATAAGCAATTCAGAACCATTATGGTTCTTTCATTATGTGTTTTGTTGTTGTGTAAAACCAAGATTTGGTTTTAATATGTGTTTTTTATAATAATTTTTCATGAGAAAAAACGCCCCGCAAGGGGCAACAACACACATTGTTCCCTTTTTGTTGATATTCGTTCATTTGTACCAATTAACAGTATATACCTTCTTTTCGTTATATGCAATGGAAGCCCGCAATTTTATAGTCCAGTTATGGCTAATATTTTTCTAGTCCATATGTGGTTAATATCAAATTATAGAAAGGATGGATGCTATGATTTCATATGAACCACTGTGGAAAACATTGAAAAAGAAAAAAGTTTCTCAATATGATTTAATCAAAAAATATCATGTATCAGCCGGACAACTCTCCCGACTTCGTAACAATTCTAACGTTTCAACACATACCTTGAATATGCTGTGTGAAATTCTCAACTGTAAATTAAATGACATTGCAATATACAAAAAAGATACAGACTAAACAGGTTATCTGATTTTGATAAACTGTTTTTACTGTACCTTTTACTGTACCTTTTCTGTACCAAATGATGAACCTTGATGGAATCAGACAAAAAGTAAAATATCCCACAAACCGCTTAAATAGCCCTTTATGAACTATAATGAAACAAGACGAAATTCATTCCCTTTTAATCAAGTATGAGTGCTAATAAAATTTCTAAAAATTTTATTAAGTCCCGGTTTCAAAGGATTTCCGGATTTTTTCCACATCCGTTTTTCGCAGATCCCCATGAATATTGGATTCAAACGTTACATACTCATAATCTTTCTGATATTTCTTTAACTGTTTTACCAGCTTATCCGCCTGTTTTTCATATGCCTGCAGATCTATTTTTTCATATTCTGAAACCCCTGATTCCGCTTCGAAAACGGTCTGCCCTACTGCGGATCGGAGGAAGCATTAAAACAGATCATACAGATTTTTTACAACACCATCGACAGCAAATCCAAAAAGATTGAACAATGTCTAAAGGAACAATTAATAAAGGATTATACGATTGAAGTCCACGCATTAAAAAGTTCCGCATTGCTGATCGGTGCCCCCGGTCTGTCCGAAGCTGCAAAGGAACTGGAAATGTATGGAAATGCACAAAATCTTGCTGCACTTGAAGAAAAAACAGGACCGATGCTTGCCATATACCGAAGTCTTAAGTCCCTCCTGCGTCCTTATGTGGAGGATAACGAAAGCAGCAAAAAGGAAGTTTCTTCTGATGACTGGATTACCGTTCTTGAGCAGATGCATCAGTGTGTAGAACAGTTTGACATGGATGGCGTGGATCATGCCATGGAAACCATGGATACGTTTCAGACACCGGATAAGCTCAAAGACCTGATGGAACAGCTGCGGGTCTGCGTTGCAGATGTGGAAATGGAAGAAATTATGAAATTAACTGATACAATGGTCAATTTATTACAATAGAAGGAGAGACATTATGCACGAAATAAAAAGCCCATTTCTCATCCTGATGGAGGAACAGAGTTATCTCGCACAATCATTAGAAAGTGCTTTTGAAAAACAAAATGTCAAAGTAAAAATTGTAACGATAGCAGAAGCCAGCAGCATTGTCATCTCGGAAAAACCAAGTGGTTACCTGATCTGCACAAGCCCGGAGCTTTTAAAAAAAGCGGTCAGCGTAAAAGTAATGGTTGACCAGGCGATAAAAAACAAGACTCCGGTATTTATTATGGGAAACATAGATGAACTGGAACTGCTGTGGGAGACCCTCCCACAGCAGATGGTCATGGATGTGTTCACCCGCCCGATTACGGTGGGCGATATGGTCGATAATGTCTGCACACAGATGAACGATTTCTATCAGCTGAAAAAACGCACGATTCTGGCTGTGGATGATTCCGGTATTATCCTGCGCAAAATCAAGGCACTGCTTGAAGACACCTATCAGGTTGTACTGGCAAACTCCGGTGCAATGGCGATCAAATACCTGACCTTAAACACCCCGGATCTGATTCTGTTGGATTATGCCATGCCAATCGTTGACGGCAGCCAGATCATGCAGATGCTCCGGGAAGATCCGGAATTTCACCATATTCCGATCATATTTCTGACTGGAAAAAATGATGCAGAAACCGTAAAAAATGTCATGTCTTTAAAACCAGATGGTTATTTATTAAAGAGCATGGATCCTCAGAAACTGCACGCGGCAATTGATGACTTTTTTGCATCACGGGGCAAATAAACCGGTTACGATACCCATCGCTTTTTGCGGTGGGTATATTGATATCCCACAAAAATGCTCCCTGCAGGCGAACGTTTTCCCTTCTGAAAGAACCGCATCATTTTCTCTAACGCTTTTATCGCACGGATAAATTTCTAAAATACTATTCTGCTTTGTTACAGCAGGCAATTCCCAGCCCGTCCGGTCCAATATGACAGGACAGCCCCAGCGACAGATTATCGCACATGACATCCATACCCGGAAAGCTTTCTTTGATCTGCCGTATCCACTCTTCCGTTACTTCTGCGGTAGAACTTGATGCAGCCATAAGATATAATTTTCCTGCTTCATAAGCCTCCTTAAAATTCGTCTCAAATTCTTTTTTCATTGCGTCTATCATTGCTTTTCTCGCATTTTTCATTCCACGGCACTTCTGATAGACATCTAACTTTCCCACACCAAATTTCATAACCGGCTTAATCTTCAGCACATCTGCTGCCACAGCTGCAACAGAACTGATCCGTCCACCCTTTTTCAGATATGTCAGCGTGCTGAGTCCCACATAAATGACCATATGCTGTCTGTTTTTTTCGAGAATGTCTTTAATTTTCTGTGCACGGTATCCTTTCTCTGCAAGCTCCACGGCATCGAGAACCGAACGGTGCATCGGCGTAGACACGCGTCCATTATCTACAACAAATACTCTTCCGGCATACGGCTCCTCCTGTGCCATTGCCTGTGCCGTCATGCAGGAACCGCTCAGACCGCTGCTGATCGGAATATAGACAAGTTCTTCATATTCCTGCAGCATGGCTGACCACATATGCATCACACTCTCCGGTGACGGCTGGGATGTTGCCACATCCGCACCTTTACGAAGCATTTCATAAAATTCCTCTCTGAAAATATCCACCCCTTCACGATATAATTTTTCATCAATATAAAAAGGCATTGGCAGTACGGCAATCCCCAGCTTAGATGCTTCGTCTTCTAAGATGCCACTGTGGCTGTCTGTCATGATTCCTGTTTTTTTCATAAAATAGTCCTGTCCTTTATCGTTTTGTTTTAGTATAACACAAAGCAGGGGACAATTATACTGCTGGCGGAAACTGTAACAAATATTTCCCCAGTTCCTCCAAAATCATCTGCTGGCTCTCCCGAGTGTGAACCAGTGCATAATAATTTCTTCCGTATTTTGCCTGTCTCTCCTCTTCCCGGATTCCTACGGCACTTCCCTTTTCCGTCACACGCTTTATCTTTTCTTCTCCCTGCACGGTTTCCTCAAGATATCCTTTTTCCACAAGCAGCTGATTGATAAATGAAGCGGTCAGTTTCTTTCGATCGTTCTCTTCGCAGAGCGCATTGATCCGGTTTGTCAGTTCTGAAAGCATACAGGTGTCGGTCAGTTCCACCTCATCAAGTTTTTCCGGAGCGATATAAAACGGCAGCTTCTTTTTTCTTGCCGGAGCTGCTGTCGTGGTGTCTACTGTCATGCCGGAAAATGCCTTCGCTGTGGCAGTTTCTCCACCATGCTCGTTCAAAAATGCTGTGATAACCTGTGTAAAACGCGCACCGTAACTTTCGATTTTCTGTGCACCCATTCCGTACACGGCTGCCATCGCGGTGGAATCCACAGGACATTTGGCACACATATCTTTTAATGTCTTATCGGAACAGATAATATACGGTGGCACACCTTTTTCCACGGCAAGTTCCGTCCGGCATTTGCGAAGCTGCTCAAACAGTTCCTGCCCTTCCGGTGTCAGATCAGCAAGCTGCAATGCCTTTTTCTTTTCTCTTCCGGTCTGGATATAAGTTTCCTCCGCCTCATCTTCCACAACCACACAATTGCTGCATTTTTCACAGGTACACGGACTGTTGTCCCCGAAATAGGACAGGATAAACTGGCGCAGACACTCATCGGTCTCGCAGTAACGGATCATCTCATTGAGTTTCCTCTGCTCATTTGCCCGCAGCGCGGGATCATCGGATGCCTGCCCGGATGTGGATTTGTACTGCAACAGGCGTTTGTTTATCATGATATCCTGTTTTGAGAAAAATAACACGCACTCCGCTTCTTCCCCGTCACGCCCGGCGCGTCCAGCTTCCTGATAATAATATTCCAGACTCTGCGGCATATTGTAATGAAGCACATAGCGCACATTGGATTTGTCGATTCCCATGCCAAATGCATTGGTTGCAACCATCACACGGATTCTGTCATAAGTAAAATCATCCTGATTCCTTTTCCGTTCCTCTAAAGACAGACCTGCATGATAGCGCCCCGCCGCAATGCCATATTGCAGCAAAAGCGCATACACACTGTCCACATTCTTTTTCGTGGCACAATAGATGATTCCACTCTCATCCTCATGCCTTTTCACATAATTTAAGATACTGTTGTCCGTCTCTTTTCCGCCCTTGCGGTTGACCACACGGAAGAACAGATTCGGACGGTCAAATCCTGTCACGACTGTCACTGGATTCTGCAAATGCAAACTTGCGGTAATATCCTGCTTGACGCGCTCTGTGGCGGTCGCGGTAAATGCACTGACAACCGGACGGTCTGGCAGTTTTGCAAGAAAATCAGCAATTTCAAGATAGCTCGGCCGGAAATCCTGTCCCCACTGGGAAATACAGTGTGCCTCATCCACTGTCACCATGGAAATGTCGGCATAATATGCAAAGTCGAGAAAACGCGCGGTATTGAGCCGCTCCGGTGCCACATAGATAATTTTGTATTTTCCCTGCGCTGCATAGGCAAGTGCCACGCGTATCTGGTTTTCTGTCAGAGAACTGTTGATGTAGGCTGCATGCACACCTGCTTGATTCAATGCCTTGACCTGATCTGACATGAGCGAAATCAGTGGGGAAATCACAAGCGTAATTCCCTCAAGCATCAGCGCCGGAACCTGATAACACAGGGATTTCCCCGCGCCTGTCGGCATAATGCCAAGAACATCCTTTCCCTGCAGGATTCCATCCATCAGTTCCTGCTGGCCCGGCCGCAGGCTGTCGTATCCAAAATAATGTTTTAATGTTTCGAGTAAATTCAATTGGTTCTCCTTGTTGTGTTTTCTTTGCTGCTGTCCAGATGATCTTTCCTGTTTAGATGCTAAGTGAACAGGAACAAATGATCATCTGTATACAGTAAAATTTAAAAATTACTTGACTGTAAAATGAAATGGGGGTATTCTTTTTATATTAAGAAATGGGTTTTCACCGGGTAGGGTTTATGCCTGACAGGACTTGCTCGTTTCTTTTTTTATTTCCAGAACATCATACAGGTACTTCTTTCCACTGGAAGCGTGCCGTATCAATAATCGACCTTTAAAGATATTATATCTGTCCACTTCCCCATGATCATTATATACTGGCAATGCAAATCTCGTATCATACCGATACCAGCCCATCTTCGCATCGCGCGCATGTTTTGCTTTGCGGTTATGTTCAAATACACCATTAGAAGCTATCTCTATCATTTCCGGTAAAATCTGTACTGCATTTGCTTTTGCCTTTGCATTCATCCCTCTTAATTTTTTCGTGTAAACAGATCCTGCATATTCCCCTGGCAATTCTGTTCCTATAAAAACAATTTCTTTATCTTCTGCAATACTATAAACCTCACCAACATATTTTCTGAGATATTTTTCGACATCATCCCAGGCTATTTTCTTTCCCTTAAATATAATATCATTTATCACAACAATTTTGTTTCCATCTGCATCTTTTACAACAGAAATATTGCGTTTTGTCCCCTCACTCATGCATGTTTCCTTTATTTTTCTGCAGCTCATCGTAATAAGCTTTATACCGGTACGCTGTCCTACGGCTGATTTCCCCCTGTGCAGCAATTTCCATAATTGTCATCCCACTCTCATATTTTACAGCAAAATCCCGGTAAGAAGTCATCCATGCTTCGTCATGTTTTTTTCTCCCGCCGGTATTGCGATTTTTATATACTTCGAGTTCCGCCCGAAGCTGTTCGTTTTCCTGTTCCAGTTGCGCAATTCGCTGCAATGCACTTTTCAATGATGTAATTGTCATATGCCTCCCGTGCCACTTTTGTTTTTGACACGATTATAATCAATTTGCTTTCATGTGTCAATATCTGTTTCTGGCACATTTTCAAAAAATAATTTATAATGAAAGTGTAACAAAACAAACAAAAATTCTATTTATATATAGATTGCGCAATACGAGGAGGTGAAACAGGAAAATGCAAAAGAATACTCCACTTGAAACGATGTACATGGAGTATGCAAATACCGTAAAACATTTTTTAATTTCCTTATGCGGCAATTTTGATCTGGCAGAAGACCTGACACAGGAGACCTTTTATCAGGCATACAAATCAGCGCACCGTTATAACGGAAACTGTAAAATTTCGGTCTGGTTATGTCAGATTACAAAACACTTATATTTTGATTATCTGAAAAAAGAGAAACATAAAACCACAGTCGGAATCGAACATTTAGAATCTTTTGAAGCAGTAAACAATCAGAGGAATCTTGAGGACACGTATCTCATAAAAGAAGAAACCAAAAAATTGCTATCTGCTTTAAGACAGGTAAAGCACCCTTATGGACAAGTGTTCTGGCTGCGTGCATACGAGGAAATGAGTTTTAAAGAAATCGGAGAAATTTTTGACAAAAGTGAAAATTGGGCGCGCGTTAACTATTTCCGTGCAAAAACAAAGATCAGAAAGGTAATTGAAGATGAAAATAACATGTGATATCGTAAGAGATTTAATGCCATTATATGTTGATGACGTCTGTTCTGACGACAGCCGAAAACTTATTGAAGACCATATAAATCATTGCAGCAAATGTCAAAACGAACTGGCAGCCATGAAAGATCCGATCGAATGTCCCCCACTTAGTGAAGTCGGAGACAGTAAGACTCCATTTTTTAAAATCAGAAAAAAGTCCGGATCAAAAAGATTGCTGCAATTATTTCTACCGCGTTTCTTGTAATGACTGCTATGTTTGCCATTCAGGAAGTAGGAGTACTTCACGACTTTTTTATGCCCATGGATATAGCATTCATAGATAACAACCATGGTTCGGATGAATGGTTTCAAGTACGCATAAATGACGGTGATTATTTGATTTTTTCATCTGTTTTTTATAAAAAAGAAGTAATAAATGACATAAACAATCCCTATGATATAACCATTCGCATTCTAGATGAGAACCAAACAATTGTTTTAAAGGATACAACTATTAAACTTGGAGAATCCATAAATTTACATTGTTTGAAATACAATAAAAATTACATTGTGCAGGTAAAATGTAAACCCGGAAGATATAATTTAAATTTTACATAATCCATCATTTAATGGGAGTATCCTAAAGTTTGTGTAAACCTCCAAACTGATGTAAGATAAAATTACTCAGTTTGGAGGT
>ERZ857775.608-NODE-608-length-50619-cov-10.497666_pt1 | contig 50619 bp, 28 predicted proteins | sample MGYA00519698_ERZ857775 | MGnify/ENA primary metagenome ERZ857775 (study PRJEB31778, sample SAMEA3449363) | human gut metagenome | biome: human gut; feature: human-associated habitat; material: faeces | place: United Kingdom | collected 2010/2012 ...
TGGCTCCTCCAGTTGGACTCGAACCAACGACCCTGCGGTTAACAGCCGCATGCTCTACCAACTGAGCTATAGAGGAATATTTAAATTTGTCTACCTTATCTATTATAACAGAATTTTTTGATTTGTCAAGGAATTTTTCCTAATTTTTTAAAAAATTTTTGAATATGGGATTAATTTTACAATATATTTAAAATGGATTTGTTAAATTCGCATTTTTTATTAATAAAATGTAAATAAATTGTTGACTTTTATCGGCTCAGATGTTATAATACGCTTGTAAGCCAATTATTATATCTTAAAGTAAAATAAGGACTTTGAGGATATTTTAAGTTTGGGCTTTTATAACATTTTTGAAATATATTTAAATTTATATAAGACGGAGGATTTGGATATGAAGTTAAAACGATTTTTCGGCGTGGCACTTACATTATGTATGTTGGTCGGAACGTTCCCCCAAAACGTTTTTGCCGGGGATAAGAGTTTCGGCGGCAGGTCGCAGGTGAAGTGGGATGATTCATCGGTCGAGAAGAAGAGAAACGGCACGGTTGCGCTTGAAAGCGGTAAAATCTTAAAGGCGGGTGAGGGCGATAAGTTAGAGGATATTAACTCGGGCTATTCGGTTTTTAACCAATTCAGATTTTATCGAGGACAGGATTATTATGACGGAACGAGCAAAAATGTTCAGTTCGTCTATGACACAACACAGGGTGACTATGGGGCAAAAATCGGCAATAATAAATATTTATATGCCGTATATAACAATTCAAGCGACAAAAATAACTATAAAGTTGATTTTGGCGCTTATTTTAGCTCCGATTTAAGACAGCTGATTTCAAAAGGTGATATAGAGGCGGCGGTTGTTGCCGAAACGGATAACTATAAGGGTACGACAAACAAACATCGCGGTGTGGCGAACCTTCGTTTTTATAATTATTCATCACCGATTCAGCAGGAAATAACAACCCCCGAGAATTGGTATGACGGAACGCGCACGGTTACGGCAGGCTGGCAAAAGATGAACACTGATATCAGATATATGATGCTGAATCTGCGCTCGTCAAGAAAGGGACTTAAAAAATGGAACGGAAGTTCGGTTCAGAAGGTTCGTGTGTTCCTGCGCGACAGTGTCGGACCTAAAGTTAAATCGAGCGGAATCGAAAGCGGTCAGTTTAATAAACAGAAAAACGTGTACGGTTCTGACGTAAACGCATCGGCAATAGAAAGCGAGATTCGTTTTTACGTTCAGTTTGACGAAAAGGTAAAAACAAGCGATACGGGTAAGCTTAAACTGCGTCTTACCGCGAACCCGAGCAACAAGACGGACAGCGCGGCATATGATGCGGAGTTTGACGGCGTGAGCGGCGACAAGATGTATTTTAAATATAAGATTCCCGATAACACCGATAAAGATACCGAGCTTTATGTTTCGCTTACACCGTCAAAACTTGTCAACGGAAAAGCGTGCATAACCGATATAGCGGGCAACGCCCTCAAAGACGAAACAACGGGCGGATTCTCGAACAAAGCATCGGACGGTACATATTATACGGTTGACGATACAAAAACGGGTCTGCACAGCCAACAGTTCACCGACAGAAAGTTCTATCCGTATGTAAATGAAAGCTCGCTGAATATCAGCGGTGTTCAGTATAAGACCATAGCCGGAAGTATGCCGTCCGAGATTTCGAACAACGTTAAAAAGAACGGAAAGTTACAGTACGGACAGGACACTTCGTTCGGAAAGAATAACGAGAACGCGCCGATATTCAGAATAGTTCTCGATGATGAGGTCGCAAAGGCAAATATCCAAAACGGCGACATAAAAAGAACAAAGCTTAAATTACAGGTATACGACACGAACAATAAAAAGATTGACGGAAAGTATGTCTATGCCGACCTCACTTTTGCGCGGACGGTGGGTGTTGATAACAAAGCCAACGAAAAAGGTATAAAAAGTGACGCGACAACCGAACTGTATTTCAGATATACGCCTCAGGACGTTAACGGCGTTTCGCGCTATAAAATAGATTTCGCCGGCAGCGATGACAATAAAGGAAACTTTGTCTTTGACGATGACGCGATTATGTGCGGCGGCGAAAAGCTCAGAAATATTTCGAATATGACGATTGACGGTTCAAGGCTTAAAATCCCGTCACAGTATAAAGACCTTATGCCTTTGGCAAAGAACATAATTATTGATACAAAACCGCCCGAATTGAAAGATAAAACAATTGCAGGCGGCTGGGCGAAGGACTTTAATTCAAACGCAAAACTTGTGTTTGAGGACGAGGGCGGCTTTGACCTTGACGGCGCGTATGTGTCGGTTGTCTATTGGGAGGGCGGCAAAAAGCGGTATCTTCCGATAAAGCTCGGCAAGTCGGGTAACGGCTTGCAAAGCGGAAAGACGAACAATGACAACATTTCATCTCAAAAAATGGCAAGCGTACAGCTTCCTGTGACAACCGATGGCAACCGTGGCACGGTTAGGCTAAACGAAATATTCCCACAGGACGCATACCCCGGTGATAAGGAATTGTACCTTGAATATTCGGTCAAAGACAGAGCCGGAAACGAACTTAACAATTATGATAACAAGGATATAAGATTATACCTTGATAACACGCCCCCGACGGTAACGGGCGTAAGCGAGCGCAATGACGGAACAAAGGCGGTTGTTAAATACGATGTGTTTGATAAGGGTATCGGAAAAATCGACCCGATAATAGAGTATCGTCTTAGCAATTTTGAGAATGCGACAAACGAGGATAAGATGATTCGAAACGATAACCAAGAAATAATGGTGACGGGCAAAACCGACAGCTATGACACATGGCAGGTAAGAGCGTTCTTCTCCGATACACTTGGCAACAGGGATAACGCAGGATACAGCTCAAACGTATTTTCGACCGCGCTGAGAACATTCACGCTGTCGCTCAATGACAGTGCGGAAAACATCGTGTCGGATAAGCATAAGATAACATTTAAAGCGGAAAAAGCACCGACAAAGAATGCAAAATTCGAGGTGAAATACGGCTGGAAAAAGGGTGCGACCGCAACGGCGAACGATATGAAATCGAGCGCGACATTTAACAGTGTTGCCGAATTGACGGCGTTTGATTTTGCGAACGAAGATATTCAGAAAAAGTATAACGGCGGCGATTTGTTTGATGGCGAGTTTACGCTCAAAACAAGCATAACGATGAAGCCTGATAACGCAACACAGCCCGATTTGTGGAAGAGTTTTTATTTTGACACGGTTGCGCCGACGGGAACGATAGAAATAAGCGGAAACCGTGACGGCGTAAACGAGAGCTATATGGTAAGCACATCGCTCGAAGACGATTCGGGTTCGTATAAGGACGGGGCGTATGTAAGCGACAGAAATATCGACTTTTTGGACGGCAACGCGCCCAAGATGACATTGTACATCGGCGGCGAGGCGGCAGAGACGCGCACACTCGATTCGGTGTGGTCGTGGCAGTCCTTTTCGTTCTATAATAAGTATGCGGCACAAGGCAAGTACACCGACGCGACCGAGGCGTGGGTTGAGGTTGAGTTTAAGGACAAATTCGGTCATGCAAGCAAAATCTCGAGTGACAAGATGAAGATTGACCTCAAAGCACCCGAGGTTACCGCCGTTACGGTTGAACCGTCGGGATTGCCGAGACCGCAATGCGATGAGACGGCGTACATAATCAACGGCTTTGACGAAATAAAGACAATAACGGCATCGATTAGCGACAACGTTGATGATAAGCTGGATATTGGCTATCGCGAGGGCGGCGTTTCAAAGCTTTCGAGAATTGCAGCAGCAGACGGAAGCTTTACCGTCAACAAACCTCTTTTGTGCGATGCGGGAGCGGTCTATGAGGACGGAATGACAAAGTATAATTATGTCTTTGACGTTATCGATATGGGCGGCAACTCAGCCGGCGGAAACGTAAAGTTTGTCATCGACCAAAGAGCGCCCGAAATACATTATACGGATATGTCGGAAATTTTAAATATGACAAATGCCGAGTATAAGACGGTTGAATTGCATTATTCAAACGATTCATATGAGCGACCCGAGGATATTAAAGTTGATGTCAGCGGAGCGGAGGTTGCGGAACATTCCGAGCCGGGCATTATCAAACTCAAAGTGTCCGAGAACGGAAAGGTTACGGTTAAGCTTACCGATAAAAAGGGTAAGGTCGGAGAAAAGAGCTTTGATGTTACCTGTTTTGACAGAAGCGTTCCTAACATTACTCTGACAAACTCAACCAAGATACCCGAGAGCGGCGCAGCAAAGTACGGAGAGATGAATATATCGGTTGACGATAACGATTCGCTGTCACTGCTCGGTATATCGATAACCACGGATGAGCCCAAAGATACAGATTTCTTTGAGGACGAAGCGGCAAGCCGCATAATCGGATATAACGGCGAGGGCGAAGATGCCGAACCTATATATTCCGAGAACGGATATTTCGGCGATGACAAGGGCAACGCATATGCAAAGCTGAGGTCACTCAATTCATCCGAGGCGGCGAGCGGCGTTAAGGCCGAGTATAAGCTGACATACGGCGCTCTTCCGAACGGAACATATAATGTATATGCAAAGGTTTCGGACGATGCAGGCAATATCACAAAGGTTCGTATTGCGACAATTGACGCGTCAAACGAAAACGCGGTTGCGAATGTCAGCTATACACCCGACAACACCCCCACGGGCGGCGCGGTATCGATGAAAGTCACAACGGATATTCCGACAAGGGTTCTGTTTAATAGAGAGACAGAGGAAAACATTGAGATAATGCAGGCGGCAGCAAAGCAAAAACGTGCGGACGGATATACATATGTGTATGACGGACAGGTGAAAACCTTGACGTTTGACGATGCAATCGCCAAGTATAATGAGATACACAGAAAGTATGTAAACAACAGTACGGATTTCACCGATGAAGAAAAGCTGTTGGTTAAGTATGACCCGACCGATTATGAACAGAGGGGAATGTATCAAAACTTCCTTGTTGACAAGACGGCGGTCAAACCGATAGGCGACCTTTTGGATTATCTTTTGAATGACTGTCTGTGCGGAATAACGTATGACTATGAGACGCAGGGTGACAAAATAGATAAGGATTATGCGTATAACGGATACCTCTATGATACGGATTATCGTGATGAGTATTACGGAACGGAAGATAAGGACGGATTGAGAGATATATTTGGAAAGCACTTTATCGAAAAGATGGGCGAAGAACAGGAGCAAGCGTTAATCCCTGTACCGTTCCCTCAGGGTGATGAAAGTATAGATATAAAGAATTATCCCGAGGCGTTTGATAATTATTCTGTTCCGAACGATGTTGATAAAGAAAAACTCACCGTTCAGATGACGCTCGATGACGGCACGGTTTTGTACCAAGACCCGTTTACGGCTCCTTTTAAAGATGAAGATGGTAACATACATTATTACGGCGAGCCAATGACATATGATGAAATAATCGAAACGCTGACCGCACTCAAACGCTTTCAGGTAATACGTGCCGAGATTATGGATGAAATTGCGAGCAAGTATGTTTCGAATTATACATCTCTGAACGGCACAACGGCGTTTGCGACAGAGCATACTCTGTCATTTGAGAATAACATTGATACAAACTATTCTCTCATCGATGAAATGGGACGTATGACGGACTTGCCGATAAAGATAGACTGGATTGACCGCTCTAAGCCTTATGTTCCCAACGAGAACATAAAGTTTAAGATAGGCGGCACGGAATTTGACGGCAAGTATACCAACGCACAAAGCGCGGATATAGAGGTCAGACTCCCCGATACGGGCGTGTTCAACGAATATGTTCTCTCGAACATTCCGAGCGGAGCAACCGCCGACAGCGACAACAGGGGCTTTAAGATGACAATAAGCGATAACGGAAATGTTGAATTTGACGTTTCAAACCCGAACGGTACGGATACGACAGCTTATCGCCAAGTCTATGTTGTTGATAAGTTCGACAGACAGGCACCCGAATATACGATATCATATTCGCCCTCAAAGCCGAGCGGCGGAACAAAGGTAAACACGGATGTAACCGTCAACATTGACGATATAAAAGATAACCGTTCAGCAGTATCGGATATAAGCGTCAGCGCACAACAGTATACTTTCACCGAAAACGGCGATTATACATTCACATTGACAGACGAAGCCGGCAACAAGACCGAGATACCCGTCACGATAGACTATATCGACAAGAACCCGACCGAGCTGACAGTAAAGTTCAAGAGCGGCGACACGGTTTTGAACGATTCGGTATTTACTTTGACGGCTGATGAAGCGGATTATAAAAATGCAAAATATACCTATATATATAATGATACAAAATATCTCAAAAATGATATAGAGGCAATCGTTATGTACAAGGGCATACAGGTCGGAATTTTAAAGATAAGTGACAGCGGTGAATATACGTTTAGTTATACCGCGTCAAACGGCAGTGTCGGAACGGTTTCGATAAGCGGCGCATTATTGGATAAAGAGGCGCCCAAGACTGTTACGGAATACGTATATAACCCGTCGGCGGCAAATTCAAAGGATTCGGTAACGGCAAAGGTTACCGTTTCGGACAATATCACATTGGCGGACAGCATAAGGTTGATTTCCGTATCCGGCAGAGATAATGACGGCAACGAGTTTGCGCCAAAAGACATCGTAAAAGGCGGCAGCGGCGAATATTTGCTTACATTCCCGAATAACGGATTTGCGGATCTTGTATTCGAGGACGGGGCAGGCAATACGACTTCTGTCGGACTGAGCGTTTCGAACCTTGACAGAACCGCGCCGAGAGCGTTCATCAGCTATAGCACAGTGAACCCGACAAACAGCGATGTTGTTGCGACAATAACGTTTGATAAGTTGGCGGACTACCAAATATACGAACAGGGCAGCAACACCCCGACAAGAGATTATACGGGAACGTATTCGTCAAGCATAAGATATATTTTTGAGAACAACGGAACAAAGGTGTTTAAGTTCCGCGATGTAAGCGGAAACGAAACCGAGGGCTTGATTGCATCCGTCTCGAACATAGACAAGGATAAGCCAAAGTTGACCGCAAGGATTGAGTATAACAAGATTGTCGATGACAGTGGAAATCTTAAAGATATGCCGGGCGCGGCAACAATCGTGCTTGACGCAGAGGCACCCGATGTATTGACGGGCGGAGAGAGCGACACCGTGTTTATTCAAAATTCGTCACAGTCAAGATACCATTCGGTAATGGACAACGGTGAATATATCTATAAATATATGGATGCGGCAGGAAACTTTGACGCTCTTACCGTTACGGTTGACGGAATAGACAGAACCCAACCGACAGCGACCGATTCGGGTAACCCGACCGAGTGGACAAATCAAGTTCCGACCGTTACGGTAACGCCCAATGCAAAATCGTCGGGATATAAGACCTATATCGTACAAAACGGTCAAAAACTGGATAAAGTCGAATTTTCGCCGACCAAAAACGGCACATATGCGTTTGAGGTTGCTGATGAGGCAGGAAACACGGGAACACACAACGTTGAGGTAACAAAGGTTGATTTGGACGCGCCGATTATCTCGATAAATCGCGGAACGCGTGACATCTATATCAATTCGGGCGAATTCGACACCGCCAAAAAGGCCGAGTTTGAGGACGTAACGGCAGAGGATGAACAGTCGGGCGTTGCAAACGGCGTTGCGGTTGCGTATGACCCGTTGTTTGACGGCAAGACGGCAGGCAGATACCCGGTAACTTTCACCGCGGCGGACAAAGCCGGCAACGTGACGAATATGACGAGGTATATTCAGATAATCGGTCCGAATGACGTATTTGCGGCGATTAACGGAAATATTCTCGTTCCGGGTGAACAGGTCAACTATCTCAAGAGCGATGAGCTTAAACTTACATTCGTAAATGCGGATAAGGTCGGCAACAAAGTCTCGTATGCGTTTGCCAAAGGATTTTTGACGGGCGCACAGATGAAAGGCGCGAGCTATAAGGCGTTGGCGAATCCGAGCGATACGATAGAGTTAAAACTCGAACAAACTGGAATGTATACGCTCTTTGTTCAGACGGAAAACAGAAAAGTATTGGTTATGTATGTGTTCATAGCGGGATAACTAATATCATGTTAATACAAGGCGGACAGGAGGATAATATATGGAAACCAAATCTAATAAATTAACAATAATAAAGCGAACATTATCCGTAATATTGACGTTGGCTTTGTGTGTCGGCATATTCCCGACAGGCGTTGTCTTTGCGGACAATGATAAGATAAGCGTTGATAACGATTATATCGAGGTTACGGCAAAATCCGACGGCTCGGCATACGGAATAAACACGATTAAGGGTGTTCCGGGCAAGCGTTTTGACAATAACAAGCCGCTCTTGTATGATGAGGACGACAAGTTCGCAACATCATACACAACGGTCAGGATTGTCAAGAACGCGAACGGAGCGGATGAGACAACAAACGATTATATCTTCGGCAGCTCGGCAGGACAGCTCGTCCTGCCGCCGACCGAACAACAGTTGGACAACGAGAACCGCGCGATTGTGACAATCTGGAAGGTTGACGGCGTTGAGATAACCCAACAGCTCGTCATAAACGGAAACACGGCGAGCGCAAACGGCGGATATGCAAATATTCGGTATGAGTATAAGAATACAAATCCCGATAATGTATGGGTCGGCATAAGAATTTTGCTCGATACAAAGATTGCGGATAATGACGGCGGACAATTTTATAAAAACGGCGGAAGTACGCCGATAACCAAAGAGACCGAGTTTGTCGGTGACTCAATCCCCGAATGGTACTCAATATCCGACAGCGTTACATACTCGACAACGACATCATACGGCTTGCTTAAAAACAGCCAAATGCGGCGCTATCCGGATAAAGTTCAAATGGCGCACTGGTTCAACCTTGCGAACACGCTTTGGGATTATGACGTTAATTCAAGCGTGAACTTTGACGATTATTATAATGAGTATAAATGCCCCGACAGCGCAATCTCGATTATGTTTGACCCCGAACAGGTCACATCGGGACAGAGCTGTTCGATTGACACGATGTACGGCGTGGGCGAGCTTAACGGAATGGAATCGACCTCGAATTACTGTGTTATGACGGTGACTCAAAAAGAACAGCTTAAAGCCAACAGCGATAACACGGGTTATGAAAACAACGGCGAAATCACTCTTTATGTGACGATTGACAATTCCGACCGCGAATCAAAGCAAATCGTTGACGGAAAGCTAAAGCTTGTTTTTGACGATAAAATCGTGGATAAAGAACTCAATATGACACAAGAACCCGCGATTTGGGTTGCGACCGAAAAGGAAGAGGACGAAACAATAAGCGTGGGCAACATCGACCGCGGTACTATAAAGCGGAACATCCCGATTAAGCTTAAAGCGCGCCCTGTGTATAAAAAGAATAAGGACAATTCAAACGCGGACGCACCCGATATAGTTTATCAACCGACAGAGGGTTACACTTTGTATACGGGCATTGATACCCGAAAGATAAGCCTTCAGCTCACGGGCGTGGGAACGCCGATTCCGTCTGTCGCAAGCAAGATTGTCACCTTGCCGCCGCTCGGTGCGGATAAGATAGACCTTGCTTTTACGGGTATCGACCCCCAAATAATATATTATGAGGGGTACTCATACTTTTCGGCACAGGGTACGGGAGATAATTTCAAGACCCTTACCGACAAGTCGAACTGGACGGCATATTTGCGAAACGTGGTAACTAACGAAATCATCAATATCGACAGCTTTAACTGTTCTGTCGATACCGAAAACAAACAGCTCGGCTTGCTCGTTGATATGGGCGGTCGGCTCGGCGAGTTTGAGCTGACGATTGAGTACAAAAATACATTGGCGTATCTCGGAAAGCGTACTTTTTCGAACGCGGAGAACCACATAAGGACCACCGATGACGAAAAGTATAAAAACCGCGGTTATTCGATTGCTTCAATCGCGAGGATAAGCGACAAGAACGACTATGAAATGCGGCTTTTTACCGCGGACGCAGGTTCGGGCAAGTCGATAGAGGAACAGTTCTCGGAATATAAAGAGAGCATCGAGGCGCAAGACGGCGAAATGCTCTTAGAGGGCAGAGGTGTATTCAAAGTCCTCTATAAAACGGGCAAGAATGCCGAAAACGCAGCAAAGGCACCGCTTGTTATAAGCACAAAATCGGGCGATAATAACCTTCAGACTCACAACCCCGATATTATGGGATTTGAAACTATCTCGGGTTCGGATAACATTAAGCTCAACCGCATAATGTATTATAATTCGATGACTCCGCTCAGCTTTAAAGCCGAGTTCGACAGCAACGGAAAGCCGAACGTTATGAAGGTCGAGGGTGACGGCGATTTAAGCATAATAAACGCGTCAACAATCTGGAAGCATAAGTTTATGATAAGACTTGTTATGTCGGATATCTATACATATGATACGGATGATGAGGGCGGTATGTCAAACAGCACCGCACCTCAGCTGCAGCTCCTCGGCGGCGGATGGCTGCTTCAGAATATGGGTGGATTCATCTTTAATTTAAGTTATGGCGAACTCGGCTGTCAAGACGGCAGGTATACGATAAATTTCAGCGGTTCGGTTGAATTTCCGCTCGGAATGAGCAAGGACGATAAAGCACAGCCGACAGAGGGCAATACAGCATCGGGCGAGGCACCGCGGGAAACGCAGCAAAGAGTGTCACAGTCGAACGGAACAGGTACAAATACAGGAACAGGTTCAAGTACGGGTACGGGAACCGGCGCATCGGGCAGCACTCAAACCACAACCGAAACACCGGCACAGACACAAAAGAAACTGTTTAAAGACGGCAACGAGGCAACCGAAACCCTCGGTTCGTTCGGTGACGGCGGTTCTCTCGGCGTTTCGGTGGATTCAATCTTATTCGGTGAACACGAAAGCCGTAACGACGAAAATGTGATAGAAACGGGCTTTGTCGGAATAGCGGCGAACGTGTCGATAGAGCTTCCCGATTCGGTATTTCCCGCGGGCGGCTCACAAAACAACGATTCGAGACTGTCGGACGGCGCAAGAGCTAGCAACCCGACCGATGCGAACAGCCAAATGGTCAGTGCACGCAACAGAAATGCAACCACGAGAGCGGGTCAGCAGAGTAATGCGGCGAATGCGAGAACGAGAAGCAAAGGTAAGCTCAACGGCTTTGAAATGGGCGTATCGTTTAATTCGTATGAGTTTAACGCAGGGGTCGATTTGGGTATAGGTATAGGTCCGATAAGCACGGCTTTTCGAATGAGCCTTGCCGAAACAAATACGGGAAAGATTTGTCTTGACACCATATATCTCGAAATAAAGGGATTCAGCGTCCCGATTGTTCCGGGCGTGTCGAGTCTGATAGGTCTTGGCGGCGGAATATCCGACCTTGCAAGCTCGATAAATTATACGGGTGATGCAAGACCGCCCGTTACAATAAGCGTAATGGCGGCGTTTGACCTTGTTAAAGTAATGGCGATGCAGGCGGATATGTCTGTGTCGGGCAACGGCCTGTCGTTCAGCATTACGGGCGCACCGAAAGGCTTTGACCAGATTAAATTTGTCGCACAGGGCGACTTTGACTGGACAACGGGATTCAGTATGCGGCTTTCGGGAACGGTGGATATGTTCTCGGGAATCGTCTTGGGCAACGTCACGCTTGCTCTGACAACCACCCCCGAATTCTTCTTAATGGGTAAGATAAGCGGAAGCCTGAATATTCCCGGTCTCGGTCAGCTCGCAGGGGTTGTCCTTGCCGTTACGAATAAGTATATTGCCGGCGGCGTAAAAATATTTATATTCAGCGGCGGTTTTGTATACTATTATGATACGAATAAATTCCGATTAATATCGGGCAGCGAGGTCGATGAAATCAGTGAGATAGACCTCGACAATACCGAAATGTCAAGCGGAACAACCTCCGGCGGAGGAGCATCCTCGGGAGGCGGCGCTTCGGGCGGTTCAACCTCAGGACGATCAATACGAACGCAAAGCTTCCTCGAAGTAAGAGAAGTTCCCGATGCAAACGGAAACATTCAGCTTATGGGTATCGGTGGCGGCGCAAAGGTTATCGGTTCGACAATCGACAGTGCGGTAAGCACGCAATACAGCGCACCGCTCAAACTTTTGAGTGTAAACGCTTTTGACGCAGATGTAACGGACGCAATGATAAGCGGCAACGACCTTGTTTTGCGAGTATATTATGACAGCGAAACTGCACCGTCATTTAAGGTAACAGACCCGAACGGAGATGATTATCCGATAATTGCGTATGACTATAACAAAACCCAGGAGGAAAATAACGCGTTGGGCGCAAATATGCTTTTGTCAGAAAAAGAGGACGAAAACGGTGTTACCAAAAAATACGCATATATAACGGTTGATAACGCAAAACTGAAGTCGGGTGTATGGAAGGTTGAATCGACAAACGGCATAGAGATAAGCGACTATACCGTGTTCACACTTCCGTCCGCAAACCCGAAAACGGAAATTTCATCGGCTGCAATCAACGGCAGCAACCTTGATATAAGCTGGAATGCGGACGAAAACGCTGATGTAACAGTTGCACTTGTTCCGTGTGATGATAACGGAAAGCCTTTGACCGAAACTCTGAACGATGAGAATGGAAAGGCAATAGCGGACGATGACGGAAATCCCGTCATAAATGAACACCCGGGTTATATTATACATTCCGCAAAGGGGTCGGGCAATGCACAAACAGATCTCAAAGCCGTTCCGAGCGGAAAGTATATAGTAAGGCTCGATTCGCTTTTGAATCATATGGTCTATACGAACACATATACAAAGACTCCGCTTGCATTCACAAACCCGAATACATTGGGAACCCCAACGGTTACCGCTGTGGCAGGCGGTGACGGACGCTTGAATGTAACATCGACTGTTCCGTCAAACGCAACGGGTATCCAGTTCAACGTCTATAAGATAAACACGGACGAGAACGGCACGGAAACGGAAGAGCTTCTCCCGGCAATCGGTGGCTATGTTGCCGATGAGGACGGAAAAGGCACGGTAAGCACATATTTCAAGGGTGAAAATACAATTCTCGATGAAAATGGTGCGGCAAAACAGACATCCGAAATCCGCCCGGGCGAGAAGTATCGCGTTAAGGCTTACGCCCTGAATATGAAAGAAAACAGCGGTTGGTTCAAGAGCGAAACCGCACAGAGTGAGGTTATAACCGTACCCGTACCCAATCCGCCGAAAGCGAATGTAAAAGTTGTGTCATATAATGCACAGAACAGAACAGATGAAAAGGATATTCAATACTTACAGGCGAGCAACTCGAACGTGCTTATCGACTATACGATAACCAACTTCGGCACAGCTCCGAACGATGAGGTAACGGTAAGGTTTGATATTGACGGCAAGCAATACGGTGAGGAAATCGTGAACAATGCGGCAAGCGGCGACAAAGGGTATGCGGCGTTTAATCTGACGGACGGCGAGCATTTTGTCGATGTTGTATTTATAAACAAAGACGGTGACGTGACGGTCGAAACGCGCAAGTTCGCAATTGACACAATCCCGGCAGATATTAAGATTGAATATCCGCAAAACGGCAGCGTCTTTGACCCGAATGTCGGAATCCCGATTAAGCTGACAACCGATGACAGCGTAACGATTGATGTTGAGCTTGACGGAAAAGCGGTGGTATCAGGCGAACAAATCGGATATACCAAGACCCAAAACGCGAACGGAAACAACGAGTATAACACGGTTTATGAAACAACCGTTCCGACCGTTGCACCCAAGTATTCGCACGAGGTTAAGATTACCGCGACCGACAAAAACGGCAACAAGACCGATCATATCGCAACGGTGGTAAACAGCCGCGCGTCAAAGATTGGCGGCATTAAGATTTTAGGCAGCAAAATAAGCACCGACACAACCGAGCTGACCGCGGTCGGACTCGATGCGGACGGAAAGGAACTCGGCATAGATATTGCCAAGGATAAGTTTAAGTGGACATTGCTGTCCGACCCGTCACAGACATCGATGTTTGTATCCGAGGGTAACGAGTCAACGGTGGTAATGCAACAGAACGCGTCACCGTTCTCGGTTATGGCACAGCTTGATTTGGGCAGCGAACAATACCTTACCGATATATACGATTCGGGTATTGTCGGAAACCAAGACTCGTCATCGGATGATGACAAAAAAGATAATAACAAGAATTCATCAAGCGGTGGCGGCGGAGGAAGCGGCGCGGTTTACGGCAGCGCAATCCCCGACGAGGTGAATGAGATTATCGAAAGGGTTAAAGCGTCAATGAGCGAAAGCGCAAAGGTTGACGCATACAAGATGTACTCGGGCGCGGATTTTGTTGCAAAACAAAACGGTAACGCGGCGTTTGTAAGCGGAAAGGACATCTCGAACGAGAATTATCTTGTCTTCGGTACGGACAGCAACACCGGTGCGTACACAAACGGCCTGCCCGAGGGCAGCACAATCCGTTCGGATGTGGTATGTGCCGAAACGCTTTCGCCTCAGGATAAGCTCTTGCTTGATTTTAAGGTAAGAGGAATAGGCGTTGATAAAAACCTCGGCGTGTATAAGTATTCCGAAAGCACAAATAAATGGATATACATCGGCGGCGATTATGATTCGGCAAGAATGATGATGTCGGTTTATGCAATCGGCGGAGGAAAGTATGCGGTGATAGAGAATCCGAGAATGTCCGAGGTTGACTTTGCGGATATTGATTCAACGTGGGCAAGGCTTTATATCCAAAGTCTGGGCTATGCAGGTCTGACAGACGGTTATATCGAGGACGGAGTGAGATACTTCAAGCCCGAAAACGAGATAACAAGAGGTGAATTTGTCAAGATGCTTGCGAGTGCAAAAGGCACGGCGATAGACGGCGCAGACGTAAGTATGTTTGCCGATTCGGCGGAAATCGAAAGCTGGGCGGCGCCGTATGCCGCAGCGGCATATCGTGACGGATGGCTTAAAGGAAGTCAAACCGACAGAGGTGTCGAGGCACAGCTGTCACAGCGTATAACCAGACAAGACGCAATGACCCTTGTTTACAGAGTGTTCTTTGACGGCAAGCCGACAAGCGGAACGATAGGATATTCGGATAGCTCAAACGTATCCGAATACGCACAAACCGCGGTGGCATACCTGACCGAAAACGGTATCGTATCGGGATTCGAGGATGGTTCGCTCAGACCTCTCGAAAGCCTGTTGCGTGAACAGATTGCAAAGATTTTGTGGGTAAGCGTATTAAAATAAATAATGTATGAGCATAAAAAAGCTGTGTTTCCCGAACGGGGGAACACAGCTTTTTGTAATATAGAATCAAAGTAATTTTTTTAATTGCGGTTGTCCGCATAAAATACGGATATATGAAATATATCAAATAATACATATATGCACAATGTTTCGTAGGGTTGCCCACGTGTGGGCGACCGCATATATTTCTTTATTTCTCAACGTTCGGCAGGGTTGCAAAACTTTCTTCAAGCTCTGCATCCGTGGGAATATAATCGACCATCTTTCCGTCATGGAATTTTTCATATGCAACCATATCAAAATATCCCGTACCCGTCAAACCGAAAAGAATCGTCTTTTCTTCGCCTGTTTCCTTGCATTTGAGAGCTTCATCAATCGCCTTTTTGATTGCGTGGCTGCTCTCGGGTGCAGGAAGAATGCCCTCAACTCTTGCGAATTGCTCCGCCGCCTCAAATACGGAGGTCTGGGGAACGGAAACCGCCTCCATAAGTCCGTCATGATAGAGTTGGGAAAGGGTCGAACTCATACCGTGATACCTCAATCCGCCGGCGTGGTTCGGCGCAGGAATAAAGTTGCTGCCGAGAGTGTACATCTTTGCGAGGGGGCAAACCATACCCGTGTCACAAAAATCATACGCGAACTTTCCGCGCGTGAAACTCGGACAGGATGAGGGTTCAACCGCAATTATGCGATAATCGGCCTCGCCGCGCAGCTTTTCGCCCATAAACGGTGCGATAAGTCCGCCGAGGTTCGAGCCGCCGCCTGCGCATCCGATGATGATGTCGGGCTTGATTCCGTACTTGTCAAGAGCCGCCTTTGCCTCAAGACCGATAACCGATTGATGCAAAAGAACCTGGTTGAGAACGCTTCCGAGGACATAACGATAACCCTCAGTCGAGGTTGCCTTTTCAACCGCCTCGGATATTGCACAGCCTAAGCTTCCGGTTGTGCCGGGGTGCTTTTCAAGAATTTTTCTTCCGACAGCAGTTTCGGTTGACGGCGACGGAGTAACCGATGCGCCATATGTTCTCATAACCTCGCGGCGGAACGGCTTTTGTTCATATGAAACCTTAACCATGTATACTTTACAGTCAAGGTCAAAATACGAACACGCCATCGACAAAGCCGTACCCCACTGACCTGCTCCGGTCTCGGTTGTCACGCCTTTTAAGCCTTGTTTCTTTGCGTAATACGCCTGGGCAATTGCGGAATTTAACTTGTGGCTTCCGCTTGTGTTATTGCCCTCGAATTTATAGTAAATCTTAGCCGGTGTGCCGAGCTTTTTTTCCAAACAGTACGCACGCACAAGAGGTGACGGACGGTACATCTTATAAAAGTCGATTATTTCCTCGGGAATAGGGAAGTAAGCCGTTGTGTCGTCAAGTTCCTGTTGAATAAGCTCATCGCAAAATACGGGTGCAAGTTCTTCGGCTTTCATCGGTTCAAGCGTTCCGGGGTTCAAAAGCGGAGCCGGCTTGTTCTTCATATCTGCACGAAGGTTGTACCAACTCTTTGGCATTTCGCTTTCTTCGAGATAGATTTTGTAAGGGATTTTTTTGTTAGACATATTTCTGTCTCCTCTCATAAAATTTTTTTATTCGCGGGACAAAAACAAAAAACCTGTCCCGCAACAAATAAAGTTGCCGGGACAGGAATAAAATTTCCTGCGGTGCCACCCTGCTTGGCGCAAATATTTAAAATTGCGTCCACTCTGCGCATACTGACATATGCCGACTTTTGTTTACGAAGCGTCATACTCCGTCGCCCCTACTCCGAAATAATTCTGTTTCGGTTTGCCCTCCAAAGTCCATTCGGCTAAGTCTTACTCTGCCGCAATCCCAGCGCCTGCGGCTCTCTTTGAGAGAAGTGTCAAAGCTTACTTACTCTTTGTCATCGGTTTTAAAAAAGATTAGCACAAATTTTTTGGTTTGTCAACCCCTTTTTTGAACTTTGTCGAAATTTTATATTTTAAAATCCAATATTTCAATGAAATATGTGAAAGTTTGCACTAAAATTTATCTATATTAGTTATCGTTATGTTTATGCACGGTTGTTAAATCCGTTAATTTTCTCAATCTTTGGAAATACATGCAACCCCACAGGCATTCGAACCGATGTGCGACCCAATGGTTGCGCCGATATTAATTATATTTTTGTCCGGTACGTCAAACCCGGATTTTCTTAAGGCGTCCGCCAACAAATCCCCGTTTTTGCGATTGTGCGAATATAATACATATATCGGATATTTTTTATCGGGTGTACACGCGCAAAGTTTTTTTGAGATTGAGTTTATCCCGCCTCTGATACTCATAGCTTTGGAAGATACTTTTATTGTGCCGTCTTTTAGTATATGAATAACAGGTTTTATGTTCGCAATCATTCCGACAGTATACGCTGTTTTGGAAAGTCTGCCTCCTCGATGGAGATATTCTAATGTATCAAGGCACGCATATAATTTGATTTTTGTTTTTAAGATCTCCAATTCACCGAATATTTCTTTTGCGGATTTACCGTCATTGCGAAGCTTGATTGCATAATCCGTCAAAAGCCTTTCTCCGGCGGCGGCGTTGAGGCTGTCAACTATATAACAATTTTCGTATGCGAGGATATTCTTAACCAAAGACGCGTTTTGATATGTACCGCTTAAAGATGAAGAAACGGTTATAATTATACATTCATCGTTGTTTTTCATAAATTCTTTAAGCAATACCTCAAAATCATGCGGTGCAGGCTGAGAGGTCTTTGGAAAGCAATCGCACTTTTCCAACAATTCATAGAATTGTTCCTTTGATAAATTTTCGTTTTCTTTATATTCAACATCATTAAATGAAATTTGCATTGGAACACAATAAATATTATTTTCCTTTAATTCGTGAGGCTCAAAATCCGCCGCCGAATCCGTTATAATTCTAATCATATTTGTTAAAACACCATCCTATATTTGAGTTATTTGAGAAAAAGATGTAAAAGTTTTTCGTACATCTTGTTTTTATATGGCTGATAGCGCATTGGCAGGTCAAGCCATGTCTTTTTGTCCATAATGGATTTATAGTGCGAAAATGCATCAAAGCCGTCCTTGCCGTGGTATGATCCCATACCGCTTTGACCAACACCGCCAAACCCCATTTCGCTTGTTGAAAGATGAACAACCACATCGTTTATGCATCCGCCGCCGTACGAAAGCTCGGTTGTAATGCGTTTGATTTGCCCTTTGTCGCTTGAAAAAAGATAAAGAGCAAGAGGTTTATCTTTGTCTTTAAGGTTATCGACCATTTTATCAAAGTCGTCAAAGGTAAGTATAGGCATAATCGGACCGAAAATTTCTTCGCCCATAACCGCATCGTTCTCTGTTACATTATCCATAACCGTCGGCGCAATGCGGTTTGAGCCGCAATCTGTTTCGCCGCCTATAATGACTTTGTTTTTGTCGATAAGACCGCACAGCCTTTCGAAGTGTTTTTGGTTAATAATTCTGCCATAGTCTTTATTTTTAAGAGGATTATCGCCGTATTGAATCTTTATTTGCGATGCAACCTCATTTATAAATTTGTCCTTGACTGAACTTTCGCAAAGTATATAATCGGGTGCAACACAAGTTTGTCCGCAATTTAGAAATTTTCCGAACACAATCCTTTTTGCGGCAAGAGCGATGTTGGCGCTTTTGTCTACAATACATGGACTTTTGCCGCCGAGTTCCAATACTGCCGGCATCAGATGCTCGGCGGTATGACGCAAGACCTCTTTTCCGACAGCTTGACTTCCCGTAAAAAATACAAAGTCGAATTTTTGCTCTAAAAGAGCGGCATTTTCCGCTCTGCCGCCGGTGATTACCGCGATATATTCCGCATCGAAACACTCGGATATTATTTTTGAGATAATTGCACTTGTTGCGGGGGAGTATGCGCTTGGCTTGACAACGGCTGTGTTTCCTGCCGCAATTGCGTCAGCAAGAGGGTCAACGGTTAAAAGAAACGGATAATTCCACGGACTCATAATAAGCGTGTTTCCGTAAGGAACGGGCTGTTTAAAACAGTGGGCATGAAAATTTGTGATGGGTGTAAATACCGTTTTTCTCTTTGCAAATTTTTTTGTATGACGAATCATATATGTAATTTCGGAAAGAACAAGACCTATTTCGCACATAAAACTCTCATAATCACTTTTCCCGAGATCTGTGTGCAGAGCTTGCAAAATTTCGTTTTCATATTTTTTTATTGCTGCATAAAGTTTTTTCAGTTGCTCAATGCGAAAATTCACCGGAACGGTAACTCCGCTTTTATAATATTCTCTTTGTTTATCAAGCAAAGATGCTATCTGTTCGTTTGTCATAATTACTTGCTCCAATCTGCTGTTTTATAATAAAAACTTTCAAGTTCTTTTTTGGTCATAAGTTTTGGGACCGGATAGAGAGGATTTGCCTCTTTTTCCGCATATCTTGCCATCACCGGAATATCCTCTTTGATGATTCCGCCGAGCTTATCCGGAATGTTCATTTCTTTATTAAGAGTTTTTATGGCGTCGATATATTTTTCCGCTCCGACCTCTATGGAATCATTTTCGCTGCAAACCCCTGCCGCTATTGCAAGCCTATAAAGTTTCTTGTGAGCTTTTTTGCCGTAAGCCTCGAGAACATACGGCATTATTACCGAATTTGCGAGTCCGTGCGGTATTCCGTATTGTCCGCCGAGAGAATGTGCGATTGCATGAATATACCCAACATAAGATTTTGAAAAAGCTATCCCGGCTTTATATGCCGCAATCAGCATATTTTTCCTTGCAAATTCGTTTTCACCGTCCGAATAAGCGGCTTTGATATTATCAAAAATAAGCCGAACGGCATCAACAGCGAGTGGCCTTGTCTCTGATGTTGTCGAGCGACCTATATACGCCTCTGTGGCGTGGGTGAGGGCATCCATCCCTGTTGTGGCAGTTAAATTTTTAGGCAGGGAATACGTGAGCTTTGCGTCAAGCACAGCATAGCGCGGAATCAGCGGAAAGCTCATAATTGCGTATTTATGATGTGTATCCGAATCTGTTATAACAGACGCAAGAGTCGTTTCACTTCCCGTTCCGGCAGTGGTGGGAACAGCAATAAGAGTCGGTACCTTGCGCAGCACGCGAAGAATCCCTTTCATTCGGCTTATGGGTCGTTTGGGATAAGCGACACGCGCGGATATTGCCTTTGCACAATCTATTGACGAACCTCCGCCAACGGCAATAAGACAATCACATTCGTGTGATTTATAAATTAACAGTGCATCTTCCACGTTTTTTACGGTGGGATTGGGCTGAACATCACCATATATCGTATAGCGTATGCAGTCGTTTTTTAACGAATATTCAACGGGACGGATAAGTCCGTTGTTGATTATACCATTATCTGTGACAATAAGTACGGATTTGCTTTTTTCGGTTTTTAATATTTCGCCGATTTTTTCGAACGAATCGATTATTATAGGTTCTCTGTACGGAAGAAAAGGCAGAGCAATTCTAAAAGCCGTTTGAAATATACGGCAAAAAGCTGATTTTATAATAAACATAATTACCTCGCTTTATTCATATTCTTTTACTGCTCTATCGATGCTTTCGCTTATGGCGTTCAGACAGGAATAAAGAATCTCTCTGTCCTTGTCGGAAATAGCATCGTTTATTTTGTCGAGAACAAGGTCGATTTTATCTGCGATTTTTTTGCCTGCGATAAGCCCTGATTCGGTAAGCTCAAACGGCGAATTATATCTTTTTTTGCTCTGACATTTACAAAATAAGTATCCGTTTTTTTCAAGATAATCAAGACTTCGTGATATGGTGGCTTTATCTTCCTCGCATAGTTCGCACAACTCCGTTGCCGTAAGATTATTTGTTTTATAAAGATAATAAAGGCATGAGATGTGCGGACTTCTGAGATTATATTCCGCCATTTCTTTGTTTTTGATTTTTCGTATGTTCCTGTTTATGCGATTGATTAACGTGGTAAACGCCTCGTATCGGTCTGTCATATTACTTTCTCCTTTGCTTGTTGAAATCTCAACAAATAAGATTATAACACAGAAATGTTGAAATCTCAACAAATAAGATTATAACACAGAAATGTTGAAATGTCAACAAGTTTTTTTGATTTTATGCCGAAAAATTTAATTGCCGCACTTGAGGCCGGAATTTGCATAAATAACTCGTCCGTTACAATCGTACACGGGATGAGCCGCCCAATCGGTGCGCTTTTCCATGTTCCCCACGGTCTGTCAAATGCAATGCTTTTATGCAAGTGTATGGAATTTGCAAAAGACGGTGCAACGGAAAGGTTTGCGGAATTATCAAGAGCGGTCGGCGCGGCAAACGCGGCGGACAGCGATGATACAGCGGCGAATAAATTTATTGACGGACTTTTTGAAATATGCCGAGAGTGTGAGGTTCTGACAATATCGGAATACGGAATTGACATTGATAAATTTACCTCTGTGATTCCCAAAATGACATCCGATGCGCTTGCAAGCGGCAGCCCCGGAAACACACGCAAAAATGTCAAATCGGAGGACATTGCGGCGATATATAAGGCGTTGATTTAGTTTTGCTGTATAAAAAGACTTCGGATTTTAATAAACTTGAAGTCTTTTTTTTGATTCCTTGCGATTCCTGATATTCACAATGGAAGGTTATATATTTTCAAGATTATTGTAAAATATATACTTGAAAGGTTGTGAATACAGTGAATGAGAACATTATTACAAATGAACTAATCAATAACTTCAAAATTTATCTTTATGAAGAAGAACGGAGCGAAAACACCATTGAAAAATATATGCGTGACATTCGCTTCTTCCGTGAGTGGTTACAAGACAGATGCGTTGATAAATCGGTTGTTATCGAATACAAAAAAGAACTTTGCAAAAGATATGCGGTGAAAAGCGTAAATTCAATATTGTCATCGCTTAACGCATTTTTTGTGTTTATGGGGTGGTATGATTTGAAAGTGAAAACATTGAAAATCCAACGGCGAATATTTGCTGATAAGTCAAAGGAGCTATCAAAAGCGGAGTATGAACGGCTGTTGGCTGCGGCAAAGGATAAGAAAAATGAGCGGCTCTATTATTTAATGCAGACAATAGCAAGCACGGGCTTGCGCGTGTCAGAAATAAAATATGTGACGGTCGGCGCGGTGAATAAAGGACAGGCGGTTATAAACTGCAAAGGAAAGATAAGACAAATATTTTTGCCGAAAAAGCTTTGTCAAATGCTGAAAGAGTATATAAAATCCCGAAATATAAAAAGCGGAGCGGTGTTTGTTTCAAAAAACGGCAGACCGCTTGACCGCTCGAATATCTGGAAGATGCTTAAAGACTTGTGCAAGTCCGCCGGGGTGAACAAAGACAAGGTTTTCCCCCACAATTTCAGACATTTGTTTGCACGGACGTTTTACAGCCTGCAAAAAGATATAGTGCGGCTCGCCGACATACTCGGACATTCAAGTATCGAAACTACGCGTATATATACGATTGAAAGCGGAGAAGAGCATATAAGACAGCTGCAAAAGCTCGGACTTTTGCGTTATTAAAATAAAAAACACATAATCAATATTATGTGATGGATAGTATGATTATATTCGTATTTGACAGCTTTAGTTTAGCACAATTTGCTTTAAATGTCAAGAGAATAGCCTACATAAATTATTTATTTGTTAATATAACGAAAATCGACCGACTCGAAATAAGCCAAATTGTCATTTTGACAAGAGATTGGCTTGATTTCGTGCACCCTTTTTCAAATAGGCTGTCAGATGTTTGCGAAATTTACCGTTTTTTTGTATAGGCATTACGAAAAAAGATTAAAAAATATTATTTTTTTACCACATAATATTGATTATGTGGTACGCGTCGGCAAAACAGAATAAATGCACGAATAAAGAGCATTGCCGATTTTTTTGGTTTATAAAATAAGTGAACGTTTGCTTGTATTTACAAAATGTTCACAAATAAACAATCAAATAGTAAAATAATTGATGTATAATTTATTTTGTTGCCGAAAAAAGGCAAAATAATATGTGCAAAGGTCAAAATATGTGCCGCCCGACGCGGACGGAACGATTTTATGCACGTAAATGCTGAAATAAAAGAGGAGGCGTGCACGGTGCCTGTACAAACAAAAGAAGAGATATTGGATAAATGCATAGGGATTTTTGCCGAAAACGGAATCGAAAATACTGCCGTTTCGGTGATATGCCGCAAAATGCCGATAAATCCGGCAACGCTTTATAAGTTCTTTTCGTCCAAAAAGGAAATTATTTCTGAATGTGTAAAGCGATGCAGCTCGAACATAGAAACCGAGCTTTTAAACGGAATGAAAAAGTATGAGAATGATATTCGCGGAATGGGTGAGTTTTTCTTTGATGTTGTAAAGAGGAACTCAAAGGGAATGAGATTTTGCGTTCAGGTTCTTACAAGCCCGAACAGCGAAAACGACTTTAATTCACCGACATTGTACTTTAGGAATAAGTACGCGGTGTATTCGAATATAATTGCCGAAATAGTCGGTGTGGATACAAAAATTTTTGAGCCGTATTTCAGACTGTTTTTATCGGTTATGTACTATTATGTTCTGACCGGTGACGAAAAACAGTGTAACGCACAAAGGCTCAAACTTTATGAATTGTTGTTGAAAGAAAGCGGCAAGACTGATAACTTGTCAAACAAATGAGGTAATTATCCGCGTGGGGCGGTATAATTATATAGGTGAATCCGATGCGCTCAAAAAAATATACAGAAAGGGAGGATAAGATTTGCATTGGGATTGGAGTTTTAAAAATAAGGGCGCAAAAGTTCACAAAAAGAAAGAAAGTATAAACAAAAATTAATGATTTGAAAGGAAGAAACAAAAATTATGATTAACTTTAAAAAATTGCTTGCCGGCACACTTTCGGCGGCAATGGTGCTCGGCACTATGGCGCTTCCGGTTTTTGCCGATGATAGTACAGCCGTTGTTACAACTACAGAAGAACTCAAAACAGCATTGGCTAATTCAACTGTAACAGAAATTACAATCAATGGCACAATAGATACACAAGGGGTAGACTTTAGTGCTGTAGATGGCATTACAATTAAAGGTGATTTGTCAGACGGTGAGGACATTCTTAAATTCAGCGGAGCACACAAAACAATTTCAATAACATTTTCCGATATAACATTGGCATGGCCCAATGCCAACTATCAGGGCTTGCAGCATTCAACAAAACTGACGTACAACAACTGCACGATAAAAGGTCAGCCGTTTTTGTATGCAGCAGACGAAATTTTCAATGACTGCACATTTATTCAGGAATCGTCGGATGCGTACAATGTATGGACATACGGCGCAAAGAATGTGGAATTTAACAACTGTGCATTCAAGAGTGCCGGCAAGAGCGTTTTGATATACAACGAAGGTGCGCTCACTTCCGGAAGTGTCAGCGTGGAAAAATGCACATTCAATGCAAGCGCTTCGGTTGAAGGCAAAGCAGCGATTGAAATCGACAGCACATATTCAAATTACAGCGTTGATATCGACGACAAAACAGCGGCAACAGGTTTCGCAGCAGGTTCAACAAGCGGCAGCAGTCTTTACAATGTAAAGAAATATCAGGTTGTAACAGGTGCTGACAACTCAAAGAAACTGAACACAGAAATCAAAGTGAACGGTGAAACCGTTATGCCCCTCAGCGATGAAAAACAAGCAGAAGAATTTGACGGTTGTGTTGCACAGATAGGCACAAAGTTCTATTATACTCTCAAAGACGCATTTACAGCGGCTTGCAATATGAATGTAGAAGATGTAAACGGCGTCCCGACACAGACCATACCGGTTACCATTGATTTGGTATCTGATATTAAAAATCAAGAAGGATTCTCGGCGTATGGCGGCGAAATCAAAAATGGATATGGATGGCATTTTGTCCATAAGGTAGATATAACACTCAACGGAAATGGACATAAAATTGATACAGGTATACGCGGTTCTAATCATGCAGATAACAACAAATCACCTTATATTGATGTTAGCTCAAACGAGGGTAAATTTACAGTAAATAATGTTATTGCACCAAATGACTTGCTTTTCACAGTCACCAAACCCGGTCACGCTACAAGTGATTGTAAAAACGAAGCACATGCAGAGTCCCTTGTTGTTGAAAACTGCGAATTTTACGGATCAAATATTGGATATGATTCAACCGTTAACACCGTTATGTATAAGAATAATAAATTCTTATTGACAGAAAATGAGAATGACCACCCCGATGCTTATCCGCTTTGGTATAAATTCGATTGGGCAATTAAAAAATTCACATTTGAAGGTAATACGGTAAAATCTCAGCGTGCTCTTAACCTTGCGAGATTTTCAGAGAATAGTGAAATCGTTATCAACAATAACAATTTCACTATTGCAAATACAGAAAATTCGGCTAAGAGCGCTGCAATAATGCTCGCTGAAAATCACACAGACCAACATCCTTATACAGGTAATCTTACTTTCCGCGGAAATACGGTTGACGCACATTCGGCAGTGATTATATATTCACCGAGTGAATATAACACGAACTTTACATTTGCTCCCGAAAACAACACACTTGTTAATAATACAAAACTCGTAGGATTTAATGAGTGGAGCGGCTCATATAGCGATGAAAATGCGAAAAAGGCTGCTGAGGCTCTTGTCAACAAAATAGCAAGTACCAATGCAGTATCAGTTAAATTTAATCCTACTGCTGATAAAACAGTATATGACATCGTATTAAGCGGTGAGGGTAAGAATATCAACCGTCTTACCACAGCGGACTTGACATTCAAACTTGATACCGATGACGCAATCACATATGAAATCAAGAAAGCCGGCGATATGAACGTTACACCCAAACCGGATAATTATAACAGATACCTCTTTAACTTTGACGGCGTAAACAAAGCGGACGCAACTGTTACAGAGATTGTTATAGGACAGGTTGAATTCACGGGTTACGGCAAATTTACATTCGGTGTTGACAGTGATGCGACAACCAATATCGTAAACGCAACAAAAACTGTAGACAATATCGTAACATCATACGTTGTTAATGGCGGCACAACCACAAGCGAGGGTACACTTGACTTGGGCAATGGTATTCCCGAAACAGAATTAAAACCCGAAACAGCAAAGCTTACCGTTAATGTTTCGTTCCCGAACGCAATCGAGGATAACGCTGTTGCTTATCAGAATATGAAAGTAACCGTATCGGGCAACGGCGTAAACAAAGAATTTAAACTTGGTACAGGTAATGACGGTGTTGCACTTAATAACGATAAATACACTGTTAATATTGAGAACGAACTTGTTAAGAACAACACTTACACCGTAACGGTATCGGGCGCAGGCTACAGAACGGCGCGTTACACAGTTTCAATGACAGGTGACAAGGAATTGAATTTCTGGAACAATGTTAAGACCGCACCTATGGTTATTGAAAAGGATTCAACCGGTACGGGCGTAAATACGAACTTCCTTGCAGGAGACATCGTAAAAGACGGACAGATTAATATCTATGATTTGTCGGCGGTTGTATCATATTTCGGCACGGACAATCTTGTATCAGAACACCCGACATATGCAAAATATGACCTCAACCGTGACGGCGTTATCGATTCAATGGACGTTGCATACGTTCTCGTTTCGTGGGGAAAGTAATGAGCGTTACGCTCAACCAACCCCAAACGAACGGCGTTAATTATGCCGTTTGTGAAAACCTTGTTAAATATTCAAATACCCAAGCGGTAATTTGTTTATTTATATTTTAAGGAAAGAGTGTCGAAGTATTAAAAAGTATAGTAGACTTTTACGTTCCCCGCTTCGCCTCTTTCTGTCAATATATATCCCGACCGAAAAAAGCAGTTGAGGTCTATATTGACAGAAAGAGGAAATGGCAAAAAAATAGGAGTTAATGACGAATAAATTATAAAAAAAGTACAAAATTTTACCTTATATTATTAAACGGTTTGACAATATTCGAATAAGGTGTTAAAATTATATATGATACAAGAAAGATAAGTATAAACAAAATTATTTTATCCTTTAGGAAAGGGCAGTGGATTTTATGAATTTCAAAAGAGTTATTGCCGCGCTTTGCACAGCGTTTATGATTGTTGCATCTGTCGCGGTATCGGCAGCGGAAAGCAACATCGAGCTTGTGTTTGAGGACGTTACTTCAAGTGACGCGTCCACAATGTCGGGCGAGGCAAAAATTAAGGTCAGCATCAAGGGCGCGGAGGGCAACATCAAAATTGCACAGCTCGGGCTCACCTATGAGGGCGACTTGAAATACAGTTCAATAGATATGCTTATAAACGAAAACAACCCCGACAGCGGTTCGGCGACTATTTATCCGAACGCCGCCGAGGCAAACGCAACAAAAAAGCTTAATATGTCCGTTATTTCGGCAAAAAAACCGATGACGTTCGCCGATGTACAGCCGATTTGTATTCTTACTTTTTCGGGCGAAACCGGTAAGAGCGTAACGGTCAAGGGTGATGCGGATAAGACGTACTGCTCGGTCGGAATGAATGATAAGATTGCACTCAAAGACACGTCCGTGACGGGAACGGCGACCGCATCGGATACCGATGTAAAGTCAATCGCGGCACAGATAAAGGTTGTTATGGATAAGGTTGAGGGCTTTATAGGCGAAAGCTCGGATGATTATGCAACAAGCAAAGTGCTGGTTAAAATTACAAGCGAACAGCGTCCGTCAAACGTGTTCTATACATATTTAAACAACGTTTTGATTTCAAACGGCGGAAACCGTGACGGAGAATCGTCCGTTCCGACATTTATTATCAAACAAAATGTTTTGGAGGGGGATACATATACTGTTGAGGTATCGGCTCTCGGGTATATTACGTATAAGGTGACGGGCGTTAAGTTCGACAAAACCGTTGAGGTTACGAATACTGAGCTTGTTCCCGGTGACGTAAACGGTGACGGAGTTGTCAATGCTGATGACAAAAAGCTGGCTGAGGCGGCTGCTGCCGACGGCGGTGAGTACTCCGAGGCGGCGGATTTTAACCGCAACGGTAAAATCGATGAAAACGATTTGAATATTTTTAAGGATATAAAGGGCGATGTTCCCGAAAAGATGTCCGCGCCGAGCGCGACTTCGACCACAAATTCGGTAACGCTCAAATGGAAAAAACCGAGTGACGAATCCGTAAGCGGATATACAATCAGATACGGCACGGATAGAAACAAGCTCGGAAATGATATAAAGATAGACAGCGCCGACACGATTGAATACACATTTGGCAACCTGTCGGCGGACAAAACCTATTATTTTGAGATTGCAGCCGTGAATGCCGAGGGTACGGGTGTGTATTCCGACACGGTTGACATCAAGACAAAGGCAGAGTCAAAAAGTGATAACACCGGCGGCACAGGCGGCGGTGGCGGAGGAGGTACCGGTGGCGGCGGTATCGGCGGCGGCAGCATTGGCGGAAACACCAACACCAATACCGGCAGCACAGGAACAACCGGCGGACAGACAGCGGCTGACGGAAAGACCTTTACCGACCTTTCGGGCTATGACTGGGCAGAGGACGCAATCTATGCCCTAAAAGCAAAAGGAATAATCAGCGGTATAAGCGAAACCGAATTTGCCCCGTCAAATAACATAAAGCGCGGCGATTTTATCCTTATGCTCACGCGTATGCTGAATATCGACACACCGTTCACCGAGAATTTTGAGGATGTTCCGACCGACAGCTATTATTATGATGCAATCGGAAAGGCGAAAGCCGCAGGAATTGCGCAGGGCAGCGGTACAGACTTTATGCCCGAGCAGACGATAACAAGACAGGATTTGATTACGCTTGCTTATCGCGCATTTTTGAACAAGGGATATATAACCGAGGTATCGGATTTGACGGCTCTTGACGTGTTTAATGATAAAGCTGATATTTCCGAGTATGCAAATGCGCCGATGGCGTCAATGGTTGCGGCAGGAATCATAAAGGGCAGCGACGGCAAGGTTAATCCTCTCGGCAATGCGACCAGAGCGGAAACAGCCGTAATGTGCAGCCGCCTTGTTGAATTGATGAAATAATTGAACAGCTCTATCTGTACGGGCGCCGATTCTGACGTCCGTACAGATGATATATGCACAAAATAATATTTAAAACATACGGTTATCGGATGAAATGCAGTTATGCTTGCACAAAGCACTAATGGGAGGTAATTTGATTATTATGCGAGAAATAAAACCGACAGACAACATAAAAACGACTTTCTTTAACCGAAAAAACAGGCACGGAATGACAAGGCTTTTATCGGTCTTGCTTGCGGCTTTTATGATGCTGATGTCTTTGCCGTCAGCGTTCGTTTTTGCGGACGATGCCGATGACGCGGCAAAGCGAAGCCGAACGGTATATGTTCATGCACAGGGCAAAAACCCGACCGGTACCTCATCGGTAAGCACAGTGTATATGGGCGAAACCGCGGATATTTATGTTGCGGTTGACAACCCCAACAAGGGCGAGACTCAAATCGTTACCGACCCGAACGATCCGACAAAGACCACAACCAAACATCTCGAGCCGCAGTATGACCTGAACGGTATCGCGGTAAAAATCACATACGACCCGAATTATTTCAAATTCGAAGAGAAGAACAATCTAAAACCGAATCAGGATGACAACCCAAGCCAGGTTTCTCCGATTAATTACAAAGTTCCGACGGAGGAATATGAGGGCGAGACAGATTCGTCAAATTTTATAAATTATTATGTTCTTGGCAGTGCTTATTCCGGCAGTGGTTTGAAAACAGAGGTAATAGACGGAAAGACATATAACTCCGCTTACCTAATCGTTTTTTATCAGAATGGTTACGTACCTCAAAAAATAGAAGGTCATGATTGGTATAATTTGGTTAAGTTGCCGCTCACACCGCTAAAGAGCGGCAGCACAAACGTGTTTATCGATGTGTCGAGCGGCGGCGAGCATCAGCTTCAGCTTTTCGCCAAGAATGTGGGCGATGAAGTCGAGGAACAGTATTTTAATTGTTCGGCAGTAAACGGCGGTTATCATCAGATTATAATCAAGGATAAATTAAAGCCTTCGCTTCCGACGGCGAATCCGCCTGCCGGCAAGTATACGGAAAAGCAGGATGTGCGGCTTGACGCGGATGATGACTGTAAGATTTTTTATTCGATAAACGGCGGTGCCGAGATGGAATATGACCGCCAAAACGAACAACCGATTGAGATTGAAGCAACGAGCGAAATCACCTGTTATGCGGTGCGCACGAGCGATAACAGACGTTCGGACACGGTGAAATTCGTTTATGAAATTATTCCGAAAGCACCGCGTTTGTTCGATTCGTCAAAGCGGCAAATACCGAATATTTATAACGAATCAAGCCTGTATAATGTGTATGTCGGCGATTCGGAGATATTTAACGAATCCGAACCTATTTCGGCATCGAGTGATGTGTATTACACATTCTCGACGACATTGAACGAAGACAGCGTTGCGGACGGAAGCGACCCCGAAACCGAATGGGTAAAGGTCAGAAAAACCGACCCGACAATATCGATTGACAAACGGCGCACAATAAAGCTTATTACCGTCAAAACAGGCGAAAAGTCGGATATTGCGTACTATTATCTCGGAGTTTTGCCGAAAGAAGTAGAGGCAAGTCCGTCATCGGGAGATTATACCTCAAAAAAAATCGATGTTGAGCTGACCTGTGCAACGGCAGGTGCAAAAATTTTGTATACCACGGACGGAAGCGACCCCGTTACGAACGGAATAGAATACACAAACAAAATTACGCTCGGAAAGGACACAACCGTTCGTGCGGCGGCACTTTATGACGGCTTGTACAGTAACGTAAAGTCATTCTATTATCGTTTTGACTATCGCAACGATATGGGGGTTGAGGCTTTCTATCCGTCGGGAACATATGAGGGCAGTGTAAAAGTTACACTCACGGCGAATAACCCCGCCAATAATATAAAGTTCAGATACGACACCGACCCGATTGGGCAATGGCGCGATTATACCGATGTTTTGGAGATTGATAAGACGACAAAAATTATTGCAAAGGTGATAGACCCGATTAACTCAAACGAGGGTGACGAAACGGTTTTTGATTATATAATCAAGCCGAAAACACCGGTATTTTCACCGCCGACAACCCAGTTCACAAGCAATGATATTGTGTCGATTTATTGTAATGACAGTACAAAGGACAATACGGGCAGATATAAGCTTTTTTACACCACGGATGGCAGCGACCCGATAACAAGTCCGAGTCGGAAACAAGCGGATGATGTTTCGGATATGGCGAGGGTGGATATAACGGGATATACCGTTATAAAAGCGGTTGTTTTGCTCGATGATACAACTTATTCAACGGTGGTAACACAATCGTATGACGTAGTAAGCAAAAGACCTGTTCAGCCGCTTGTTACTCTTGAACCCGGTAAGTATATAAGAAAGATTTCATCGGATACGGGATATACGACCCAATTCGTACCCGTTCCCGAGGGAACAAAGATTTATTATACGATAAGCTATGACGGAACGTTCAAGCCCGACCCGATTCCGGGTACGGCGGACACAAAGGAGTACAAAGGTGAGAATATAGAGGTAAAGGGCAAGACGATAATAAAGGCTGTTGCCGTGAATGTTTTCAATGTCAAGAGCGATATTGGAATTTTCGAATATACGGTTGCGCCCGAGCCGCCGCAAGCCGCACCGTCGGCTCAAATCAGCGGCACGGATTTGCCGATTGTGCCGGTTGACGCGGTAAAAGGCAGCAAGGTAATATATACCCTGAATGATTTTAATAACGAGTTCGAGTGTGCGGACGGAAAGTTCTATATCAACACTAAAACCGGCGAGGCGTTTTCGGATGCCGGGTGCACCGTGCGCCTTGGTTCAGAGAGCGGAAAGACGTATTCGGACAAAGCCGAACTTGTAATAAAATCCGAGCTTGACGGCGTTATGAGCAGCGAGAATATGTATGTCTATAAATGCGGCGGAGCGGCGGAGACGCTTGCGGCACCGTATGCGGACAAGAACACGGGCGTATATGAGGAAATAAAACAAGACGACAATAATACTTTGCTTAAAGTGAATTTTTATTCGCTGAATAACAATGCGAAAGTTCAGTATCGCTTAAATAATGCGGGCGAATGGATAGATTATAACGGCGGCGGATTTGGTGTGAAAGAGTATACCGTGGTTCAGCTCAGAGCCGAAAAGAACGGAAATGTCAGCGATGTGGCAAGCTATGTGTACGATTTTGTGCCGCTTGCGCCGATTATCACCTTGCCGTCCGGACGGTATGTTAAGTCGGATAAGCTTCAGACTGAGATAAAATACGATGATCGTATTCCGACAAATGCGGACTATTCAATTTATTATCGTACCTGTTTTGATGAGCGCGACTATATCTATTCGGGTAAGAGAGATGTTCCTAAAACAATGTCTTTTAAGGCGTATGTTAAGAACGAAAACACAGGTGCAATCAGCAAAAGCACGGTTCATTATTATATAATCGAACCCGAAAATTCGGCAACGGGAAGCGTATATGTTGCGAATCCGTATGACGCGAACAGGCTTAGCGCGGACGTACTTGATACCGACCCGTATGCTGACGGCATAAAGCTTGTTACTCAAAATAAGAACGCCGAGATACATTACTATTATTCGTATACAAAAACGGACGGAACGCAAGCGTCAACAAACTCGGTTATGTATGACAACGCCGCACCGATAAAGGTTAATTCGTCAATGAAGGACATAACGATTTATGCGTGGCTTGAAGATGCGAACGGTCGAATCGACACAAATACGTTTGTTCATCATATTGAGTTTGTAAAACTGAATGTTCCTCAAACATCACTCGGTACAAAGCAGGTACAGTTCCCGAAAGGAACAAAGTACACTCTGCTTGACGAGTATAAAGATGACGAAAAGACATTTTTGTATTACACCACGGACGGCAGTGACCCGACCGATGAAACAAACGCAAACAGAAAGCTCTATGACGATGAAACGCTGGATTTGTCGGGCGAAACCACGATTAAGGCGGTATATATGAATGCCTGCGGCATTTGTATAAACTGTATTGACGGAAAATTCGAAAAGTGTATCGATAAGATTTACAGCAAGGTCGGAAGTTATACCTATACCGTTCCGACAAAGACGGGCGGCGGAGGAAGTGCAGGCGGAATCAATAAAGGTTCGTCAGACACGACCGATAATACGCGAAAGTATACAAAAGATATTTTCGGAATCGAACATCCAACCCATATCGGATATATAAACGGGTATCCCGACGGCAGCGTTAAGCCTGACGGCGAGATAACGCGTGAGGAAATTGCGGCGGTTCTGTACAGGGTTTACAGCAAGAGATATGACAAGCCGTTTTCGGCAACGGGAACACTTTTCCCCGATGTAACCATGCAGAATTGGTCCGTTACCGAGGTTGAATATATGACCCAAAACGGCGTTATCAAAGGCTATCCCGACGGAGAGTTTAATCCGACAAATAACTTGACGCGTGCCGAGTTTGCCGCTTTGATTTCGAGATATATTGATGCAAAAGAGGTTGACGATGCTGATGTGTTCGGTGATTTGTCAAATAAACATTGGGCATACAAGAATATAATGTCGCTGTACAGAGCAGGACTGATTCAAGGTTATGAGGACGGAACTTTCAAACCCGAAAACGAGGTTACGCGCGCAGAAGTTGTAACGGTAATCAACAAAATATTGGGAAGAAACCCGTCTGATAAATATGTTAAAACGCTCGACCTTAACCCGTTCACCGACCTGATTCCGGAAAAGTGGTATTATACCGCAATGTTAGAGGCAACGGTTACACACGATTATTATCTCGATGATAAAAACGTTGAGATAAAGTGGGAGAACTGTAAGTAATATTAATATTTAATTAAAAGAGGATGCAGCAAAATGAAAATTCGGTTATCCGAAAATTATTTTGTCGCATCCTCTTTTTATGAATATGTCCGAATCAGATTTTGAATCAATCCAAAATCTTGCCGTCAACCGAGATTGTTACAACCTGCCACGGAATGAATTTTCCGCTGTTTTTGAGTGCGTTTTTTGCGGCGTGTTCAAGTCCGCCGCAACATGGAACTTCCATTCTGACAACGGTAACGCTTTGAACATCATTATCGGCGATAATCCGTGTCAGCTTTTCGCTGTAATCAACATCGTCAAGCTTGGGACAGCCGATGAGCGTTACCTTTCCGCGCATAAACTCGCGATGCATATTCGCATATGCATAGGCCGTACAATCCGCGGCAATCAAGAGTTTTGCTCCGCTGAAATACGGTGCGTTTATCGGAACAAGCTTAATTTGGCACGGCCATTGCGCAAGCTCGGACGAAATATGCTGTTGTTCGCCGTTGTTCGGTTTGTCCGCCGCGGTGTTACGTTTGAATTGCATAAGTTTATGCCCCGGGCAGCCGTGATGTGCGAGTTCTAAACGGGTTTCATTTGATTTTTTCTTCATATTCTCGGCAACAGCCGCCTCGTCATATGCCGCGGCTTCACGCTCGACAAAGGTAATCGCCCCGGTCGGACAAGTGGGTAAACAGTCACCGAGTCCGTCACAATAATCATCTCTGAGCAATTTTGCCTTGCCGTTCACCATTCCGATTGCGCCCTCGTGACAAGCCGCCGCGCACGCGCCGCAGCCGTTGCATTTTTCTTCGTTGATTTCGATTATTCTTCTTATCATATTATATGTTTCTCCTTTTCTTTATTGACTTTATGAGTGGATTATACTATAATAAAAACAAAAAATCTGTTGTTGGAACAACAAAATAATAATTTTTTTAAAAAATTCGAAAATAATTATAAACGGGGTGAATTTTATGAATGCAAAACAAAAATCGGAAAACACGATTGAGATAATGTCAAGGATTCCGTTGTTTGACGGAATGACCGCGACCGAGAAAGATAAATTTTTATCATCGGCAAAATATAAAATTAAAACATTTAAAAAAGGTGAAACTATATTCCGCGAAGGCACGAGAACTAAATATATGGGAATCGTTTTAAGCGGTGCGGTGCTTGTCGAGCATTCGGACGTGTGGGGCAATAACACTGTTTTGGGCGGTGCGAAAACAGGAGGGGTATTCGGCGAGGTTTATGCATGTCTGCCGGATACGCCGCTGTTGATTAGCGTTACTGCGACCGAAAATTCGGAAATTATGTTGATTGATATATACGATATTATAATCGGTATAAATATAACCGAGGGGTATAAGGTGAGTATTTTGGCAAATCTTTTGAAAATCTGTGCAAATAAAAGCCTTGAACTTTCTCGAAAAATTTTGCATAACGGTTCAAAGACGATAAGAGGAAGACTTATGTCATATTTTTCGGAGTGTATTCAAAAATCGGGCGCATACAAATTTGATATTCCGTATAATCGGCAACAGCTCGCCGATTATCTCGGCGTTGACCGAAGCGCAATGTGCAGCGAACTTTCCAAAATGCAAAAGGAAGGGATTATCTCATATCACAAGAATTCTTTTAAGATAGAAGATGAGAAATAAAATTTTTTAAATTTTTTCAAAAAAGGGGTTGACAAATTGAAAAAAGGTGCTATAATATAGTTAAAGGTCAAAGAAAGTCAAAGTCAGATTTGATGATAGGAAAATTTGAAACGGCTTTCGGGATGCTCGCCGAAATAATGCGGCGAGAGAGTAATTAAGGATTTAAGAAGGTGATTGTCGCATGAAACTCAGCAATATTATTGAGGATTTTATTAAGGAGATGATTTCAGAGGGTGACGGCGATGAAGTAGAGCTAAAGCGTAACGAGCTTGCAGGGCGGTTCGGATGTGTTCCGTCGCAAATCAACTATGTTATATCGACCAGGTTTTCGCCTGAGAGAGGATATATAGTTGAAAGCCGACGCGGCGGCGGAGGTTATATAAAAATCACGAGGGTCAGACCGAAACAAGACGTTCGGATGATGCACGTTGTGAACTCAATCGGGAATTACCTTTCATACGGCGATGCGGTCGCAATAGTCAGAAATTGTTTTGATTATGATTTAATCGCCGAAAAAGAGGCAAAGCTCATTATTGCGGCGATGTCGGATAAATCGATTCCGCTGAAACAGCCCGAACAGGATTTTGTGCGAGCGTGTATTTTGAAAAATATGCTGCTTACCCTTGAAATAACGGGTAAGAGCGAACAATGACATAGAAAAAGGAGAGATATATTATGAAATGCCAAAAATGTAATAAAAGAGAAGCAACAACACATTTGACAAGAATTGTCAACGGATATAAAGAAGAGTTGCATTTGTGTTCCGAATGTGCGGCTCATTCACAAGAGTATGAGGATATGAAAGCCGATATGAATGTCGGGTTCAGTGATTTCTTGCTCGGTCTTATCGGCGGCAACAAAAAGAAACAGGCCGCGGCGATTTCGCCGACAGAGCAAAATACAGATGTTTGTCCGACCTGTCATATGACATTCAGCGACTTTTTGAATACGGGCAAGCTGGGCTGCGGTGATTGTTATTCGGCATTTCGCAACAGACTCATTCGGCCGATTAAACAGATTCACGGAACATATGAACATACGGGAAAGGTTCCGGTTCGCAGCGGAGGAAACGTTGTCCGTGAAAAAAAGATTTCAAAGCTCGAAAGCGAGCTGAACGCGGCGGTTATGAAACAGGATTTTGAAACCGCGGCAAAGCTGCGTGACGAAATAAAATCAATGAAAGCGTCGGACGGCGAAGATGCAAAGGAGGCGTAAGTTTATGTGGTACACAGAATGCGGAAACGAATGTGATGTGGTTTTATCGAGCCGTATCCGTCTTGCAAGAAACATAAAAGGGATTCCGTTCCCGGCTAAGGCAAGCAAAGAACAGCAAAAACAGGTTATCGATATTTGTAAAAACGCAGTCAAAGACAGCGAGATAAAGCTGAATTATATCGATATGAATTCGATGAAGGATTATGAAAAACAAGCGATTGCGGAATGTCATATAATAAGTCCTCAAATGATGAATAACAGCGTTGAGCGCGGTGTTCTGTTGAGTGATGACAATTCAATAAGCGTGCTTGTCAACGAAGAGGATCATTTAAGGATTCAGTGTATGGCGGCAGGTTTTAACCTTGAACAATGCTACAGAGCGGCGAATCGCATAGACGATATAATCGAACAGCATACCGATTATGCGTTCGACGGCAAGTTCGGATACCTCACCTGTTGCCCGACAAACCTCGGCACGGGAATGAGGGCATCGGTTATGGTTCACCTTCCGGGGCTTACGCTCAGCGGAAATATAAATCGTATAATCGATTCGCTCAGCCAGCTCGGAATGACCGTTCGCGGAATTTTCGGCGAAGGCTCAAAGGCAACGGGAAATATATATCAGATTTCCAACCAGACAACGCTCGGCGATTCTGAGGATAATATCTTAGAGCGGTTTGAACAGGTTATAACCGAGGTTATAGATAAAGAAAAAGAGCTGCGCCGAAAGATTTATGATTCCGATAAATACGGGGTTCAAGATAAGCTTATGCGGTCGTTCGGCACATTGACAAACGCGGTTGTTATCTCATCGTCAGAGGCGATGGATAGGTTGTCGGATGTCAGGTTCGCGGTTGAACTCGGTATAATTACCGATATTGATTATAAAAAGCTGAATGAGGCATTGTATGCGGTTCTTCCGGCAAATATAATCAAAAATTATAACACGGCAACTCCGCAGGAGAGGGATTTAAAACGCGCCGATGTTGTAAAGGATGTTCTCTGTAAGAGAAAATAACGCGGAACGAGGAATTAATTATAAGCATAACCGCGTTATTTGATGAACATCTCACGGGGCGTCGAGGACGCCGCCCCCTACAACCAAACGTTATGTATGCGAATCCCTGTAGGGGACGGCTCTCGTCTGCTGACTCGGTCAAATCGCAAAACGATTGCTACCGGCAATCTGCGACCTCGATGTCCCGAACATACGAACGTGTGGCACAAATTATACCGGATACAAAATTGAGCCTACCTATTAAGGAAAAGCCTAATGTATGCCACCACCTATAACCAAACGTTATGTATGCCACATTTTGTAGGGGCGACCCCATGTGGTCGCCCGAACATACGAACAAACAACACAAATTATATTGATATAAAAAGGGCTCCCGAAAAAAAGAGGGTTGTACCCGAAATTTTTTGGGAAGAGGAAACGCCGCGACGCAAATGATGAATTTTATCTGTGATAAAATTCGAGTAAGCAAAGCGTGCGTTGACGACAGAAAGGACTGAAATATTATGAATGAAAACAGATTTACAGAAAAAGCAAAAGACGCTCTGCAATACGCGGCAGAGGCGGCACTTGAAATGGGTCAGGACTATGTGGGAACAGAACACCTGCTTGTCGGACTTATCCGCGAAAGCGACGGAGTTGCGGGAAAAATTCTCGAGGCAAATGGCGTTACCGATGATATGGCAATAGAAAAAATTGATGCTCTTATCGGTACGGGTGAACCGATAAAAGGAGTTGAACCCGAGGCAACCCCGAGAACCAAGCGTGTATTGGAAAACAGCTATGTCGAGGCGCGCAGACTCGGACATAATTATATAGGAACGGAACACCTTTTGATTGCGGTTCTGCGTGAATCCGAAAGTATCGCGGTCAGAATATTGCTCGAACTTGGTGTTTCGCCGCAAAAGCTCTATAACGATATAATAAATCTTTTGCGTGAGGGCGGCGCGGCAGACAACAGCGAGGAAGAGACAGGTGCCGGCGGCAAGGGTGCGCACGGCGGCAAGTCGAATCTTAAAACCCTTATGAAATTCGGCAGAGATTTAACAAAAATGGCGAAAGAAGAAAGGCTTGACCCCGTAATAGGCAGGGATACGGCGATAGAGAGAGTCGTACAGATTTTAAGCCGCCGTACAAAGAACAATCCGTGTCTTATCGGTGAACCGGGCGTAGGTAAGACCGCCGTTGCCGAAGGCTTGGCTCAAAAAATTGCATCGGGTGAAGTTCCCGAAATATTGAAAGATAAAAGAGTTATTGCGCTTGATATGTCGGCGATGATTGCCGGTGCGAAATACAGAGGTGAGTTTGAGGAAAGACTCAAAACCGCAATGGATGAGATAAAGAAAGCCGGTAACATCATACTCTTTATTGATGAGCTGCACACAATCGTGGGCGCAGGAGCGGCAGAGGGTGCAATCGATGCCGCAAATATCCTAAAACCTGCTTTGGCAAGGGGCGAGATACAGGTTATCGGTGCGACAACTTTGGAGGAGTACAGAAAGTATGTTGAAAAGGATGCAGCGCTGGAGCGGCGTTTCCAGCCGATTACGTTGAGCGAGCCGACAGAGGAAGAGAGTATTCAAATTCTCAAAGGTATTCGTGATAAGTACGAGGCGCATCACCGTGTTAAGATTACCGATAAGGCAATCGAGGCGGCGGTTAAGATGTCCGTCAGATATATTTCGGACAGATTCCTTCCCGATAAGGCAATCGACTTAATCGATGAGGCGGCGTCAAAGATTAGGATTAAGAGCCTGACCGCACCGCCCAACGTTAAAGAACTTGAAGATAAAATTGCCGAAATCCGCAAGGAAAAAGAGGCGGCAATAGCTGTTCAGGATTATGAAAAGGCGGCTAAAATGCGTGACAGCGAGAAAGAACTCACCTCACAGCTTTCGCAAAAGAAAGAGGATTGGTCAAAAGCCAATAACTCGGCTGAAAAAGAAGTAACCGAAAAAGAGGTTGCCGAAATAATCTCGATGTGGACGGGAATCCCCGTAAAATCGATTGAAGAAACCGAGAGTGAGAGATTGCTCAAACTCGAAGAAATCCTGCACGAGCGTGTTGTCGGACAGGAAGAAGCCGTAACGGCGGTTGCAAAGGCTATTCGCCGCGGCAGAGTCGGACTTAAAGACCCGAAACGTCCGATAGGTTCGTTCATATTCCTCGGTCCGACCGGTGTAGGTAAAACCGAGCTTTCAAAGGCTTTGGCAGAGGCAATGTTCGGTGATGAGGACGCAATGATAAGGATTGATATGTCCGAGTATATGGAAAAACACGCGGTGTCAAGACTTGTTGGTTCTCCTCCGGGATATGTCGGCTATGACGAGGGCGGTCAGCTCACGGAAAAGGTAAGAAGAAAACCGTATTCGGTTGTCTTGTTCGATGAGATAGAAAAAGCGCATCCCGATGTGTTTAACATCTTGCTGCAAATCTTAGAGGACGGTATACTTACCGATTCACAGGGCAGACGTGTTGATTTCAGAAACACCGTTATTATAATGACATCGAACCTCGGCGCTAGACTTATAACCGAAACAAAAAGTCTCGGCTTTTCTGCGGGCGATGATAAGGAAGAACGAGAATACAGCGAAATCAAGTCGGACGTTATGGGCGAGCTTAAAAAGGCTTTTCGTCCCGAGTTTTTAAACCGTATCGATGAGATAATCGTATTCCACCAGCTGACAAACGATAATATCAAGGATATTTCGGTTAAGATGCTCGACCAACTCAAATCAAGACTTGCCGAAAACAAAATTACGGCTAAGTTCAGCGATGAGGCAATCGCAAAGATTGCGGCAGAGGGCTTTGACCCCGTATACGGCGCAAGACCTATCAGACGTGTTATTCAGTCATCTGTCGAAGATATGATTGCTGAAAAGATGTTAGAGGGCAAGATAAAAGAAAACGACACAATAAATATTGTGTTGAAAGATGATAAGTTTGATGTCGAAAACGAAACTGTTCACAATGCGGTGGAGGACGGCGATAAAGCCGATACCGAATCAAAGAGTAACGAATAATCGATATTGAATTATTATCGGCAATCGAAATAACAACCGAAACGGGTGGAAATTTTATTCCGCCCGTTTTGATTTTCACGGTATATTTATGCGGCGGTTTTTGACTTTCTTGCGTTATGAAATATCGCAATAACGACTGATGAAAAATGCAACGGGAACAACCCTGCGCCAATATTTGATAAATTTCCGAATAGACGCGGCGAAGCGTTATCTGAGAGAGACGGATTATCAAATATCAAAAGTTTCAAAGTTGTGCGGATATAATAATTTCTGTAACTTTTCAACGGACTTTAAAAGAAAAACAGGGCTGACCCCAAGCCTTTATCGGCTCAAAGTCAGACACCTGTTATAGTTATTGTAATAAAGTCAAAGTCAGCCGCGGTTCGCAAAGCGCTTTGACGGGCGGTATATCAATACGGCGATTCCGATAAGCGATGCGGCAACAAACATACTTATGGGGTATGATGTCATAATGGTTTTGAACGTTCGGCTCTGCGGAAAGACGGTGTATATCCAGATTATACGAACGCCGCATACGCCAATCATCGTCATTATTGCCGGGGTAAGCGAAATTTTGAATCCGCGCAGGTATCCCGAAAGAATTTCGTTAAATACGGTGAAAACATACATCGTGAATATCATAACAAGCCGTGTATATCCTGTTTCGACAACATCGGGGTTGCTGTCAAAGATTGCTATTAAAAACTTGCCGAAAGTCAGTGCGATAATCGCAGTTATAGCCGTTGCAATTGCGTCCTGTATAAGGCATATAAACATTATCTTTTTACAGCGTTCGATTTGTCCCGCGCCATAGTTCTGTCCGACAAAGGTGGTGCAAGCCTGGCTGAACGAGTTTAAGATATAATATACAAAAATCTCGATGTTAAACGCCGCACTCGATGCCGCCATTACAACCGTACCCAGACTGTTGATTGCTGATTGAATAACTATATTCGCAATCGAAAAGACCGCGCTTTGGATTCCTGCCGGGAGTCCGATTTTGATTATCTTGACAAATATCGACTTGTCTATGGCGAGTTGTTTTAGCTCCAAATGAATAATTTTTTCCGTTTTAATCAGCTTTACCAATAATATTGCCGAGCTTACCGCGTTTGAGATAACCGTTGCGATTGCCACGCCGTCAACCGTCATTTTAAGGACGATGACAAAAAACATATTCAAAAATATGTTGAGTACGCCCGAAAGGGCGAGAGCGATAAGCGGTGTCTTTGTGTCGCCGATACTTCTGAAAATTGCTGCCTCAAAGTTGTACAAGAGGATTACCGGCAAGCCGAGCAGATATATCCTGAGATAAGTCAGAGCAAACGGAAACACGTCATCGGGAACATTCAAAACCGATAAAACCGCACTTGAAACAAGTTCGCCGCCGAGCATAACGGCGATTCCGCATATGATTGAAATAAGCACGGAAGTATGAACGGTTTTGTACACCGTGCGGTCATCGTTTTGACCGACCGCGTTTGCGATAACAACGTTTGCACCGAGTGAAATTCCGATAAGCAGGTTTACAATCAGACCGATAAGAGGGCTGTTTGCGCCGACCGCGGCAACCGCTGCCGTGCCGTTTGAACCGGTGAAGTTACCGACAATGGCAATATCCGACGCATTAAACAGCTGTCCGAGAATACCCGTTGCCGCAAGAGGCAGAGCAAATTTCGGAATATTTCTCCATGCCGAGCCGTTTAATATGTCCGTTTCTTTGTTCTTGTTTTTACTCAATAACATAGACTCATTTCCTTTTTATTGAATTAGCTTGTTGTATTATAGCACATTTTGTTTGAATATGCAATGTATGATTTGACAAAAATATTAAACATTTCGCGGTGTTCTTTTCTTTTTGAGTCTGTGCGGTAATAATTCTTTTTTATTTCTCATAGAATTGTATAAATATCAAAATGTACAAGATAGGCGTGTACAGACAAAGCACAGAGATGGAGGAGATTTTTTATGGTGGAATATGATGTCTATCGGGATATTGCGGAGAGAACTCAAGGTGACGTGTATATAGGAGTTGTGGGTCCCGTCAGAACGGGCAAATCAACGTTTATAAAGCGGTTTATGGAGCTTTTGGTTCTCCCGAATATCCAAAATGAATATAAACGCAGCCGTGCTCTTGACGAGCTTCCTCAAAGCGCGGGCGGACGCACGATTATGACGACCGAGCCGAAGTTTATTCCGAACGAGGCGGTCGAGGTCAGCCTCGGCGATACGGCGGCGTTTAATGTCAGAATGATTGACTGTGTGGGTTATATTGTTGACGGCGCACTCGGGCATATTGAGGATGAAATGCCGAGAATGGTACAAAGTCCGTGGTCGGACGAACCGATTCCGTTTGAAACGGCGGCAGAGATAGGAACACAAAGGGTGATTTCGGAACACTCAACGGTGGGAATCGTGGTGACAACGGACGGCAGCATAACCGAGATAGAACGAAGTGATTATATTCCGGCAGAGGAGAGGGTAATCGCCGAACTTTCGGAGATAAACAAGCCGTTCGTAATTTTGTTGAACTCGGCACATCCCGATTCGGAAGATGCGCGCAAGTGTGCGGCGGATATGTCCGAAAAGTATGGCACGGCGGTCATTCCGATAAATTGTATGACAATGGGCAAGTCGGATGTTGATATGATAATAAAGAGTATATTGTATGAATTTCCGATTTGTGAGGTCGGATTTTATATGCCCGAATGGGTTATGGCAACTGACGGTGAGAATTCACTTAAAGAAAAGATGAATGACGCGGTATTTGAGTGTTTTGGGGGCGCGAAAAAGATTTCGGATGTAATGAGGATTCCCGATGAGCTGAAAAAATATGATTTTATCGAGGATGCAAACATTTCATCGATTGCCTCGGGCGAGGGAGCGGTTGAAATACGAATAATGGTCGGCGAAAATCTCTTTTATAACACGGTCGAAAAAAAGACCGGTTTTAAAATTGAGAATGATTGTGACCTTTTAAAGCTATTACAGGAATTGTCAGGGATAAAGAAAAGCTATGAAAAGGTGCAATCCGCACTCGAACAGGTCAACAGTACGGGATACGGAATCGTGTCGCCGACACTTGATGAGCTGTCGCTTGAAGAACCCGAAATTGTGAAACAGGGTAATCGCTTCGGCGTTCGCCTTAAAGCCTCCGCCCCGTCAATACATATGATTAAGGCGGAAATTGAAACGGAAGTAAATCCGATAGTGGGAACGGAAAAACAGTCGGAAGAACTTGTACATTACCTTTTAAACGAATTCGAGGGCGACCCGAAACAAATATGGGAATCAAATATTTTCGGAAAGTCCCTGCATGAGCTTGTGAACGAGGGCTTGCACAACAAGCTTTATCGTATGCCCGAGGACGCGAGATTTAAAATCCAGGAAACCCTGCAAAAAATCATCAATGAGGGCAGCGGTGGCTTGATTTGTATAATATTGTAAACGTGATGTATTTAAAGGCACAGCCAACGGCTGTGCTTTTGAGTTGCTTATTAGATTTGCGCAGAAAAGCTCGGAACGGATGTTCAATGGGACGATGCATACCAAACTATAATAATTACAAAATAATAACAATGTTGAAAAAGAAAATTGCCCAATAATTTTGAGCAGTTTTCTTTTAGGTGGGGTAAGCAACATTCCAATTATCATTTTTACATATTAATTATTTGCGGCTTTGCGCAAAAGAGTAAAAGTGTTATTTTTATTGCAAAGAAAAATTTATTATGTTGTATTCGGCGTTTAAAGTGACCCAGTTTTGAGGGAAATCACGCATGGAATTCCAGTATCCGATGCCGTATATATCGAAGCTTGCCGCAAGAGCAAGCTTTGCCGTAATACTGCGCACATCCTCAAACCAAACCTCGTGCAGGCGTCCGTCATCATCGGCGTATCTGAACCACGGTGCTTGTGCTGTTTCGTCATATAGAATATCCGCGCCGTATCTTCGTGCGAGATTGACCGCTTCAACAGGTGAAATCGATGGTGCGCCCGCGCCGCCCGGTACGTGCGGCAAAACCCAGTCGTATCCGTAGGTCGGGATTCCCATAAATATTTTATCCGACGGCATTCGGGTGAGTGCATAACGCACAACGCGAGCGACCGAATTAATCGGCGCAACAGCCATCGGTTCGCTGTAGGTATATCCCCATTCGTATGTCATAAGCAAAACATAGTTGACTGCGGCGGCAATGCCTGCATAATCGTGTCCCTCATAAAGCGTTCCGCTCTGGGAATCCGACGTTTTCGGCGCAAGAGCGGAAAAAAGCTCTAAGCCGCGCGGATTCAGCTTTAGTCTAAGCTCTTGCAAAAATCGTATGTAATCATATTTTTCGGACGGTTTTATAAATTCAAAGTCAACATCAACACCGCCGAAGCCCTCGCCTGAGGCATAGTCTGCAATCTCGTCAATCAGGGCGTTTGCAAGTACTTCATTTTCAAAAATAAGTGTGGTGCGTTCGCTGCTGAAACCACCGTTTTCGGTAAGCGTGGACAAATGCAAAAGGTTTTTTACGCCGTATTCGTTCGCGGCATTTCTCATAAATGCATCGTTTTGATATACAAGACCGCCGCTTTCGCTTATGCCATAGGTGAACGGCGTGAAATATGTGAGATAGGGAAGCTGTTTGCGTAAAAGGCTTGGATTTATATAAGGATAGGCATAGCTGTTTGAGACAAAACTCTTTGTTTTTTGACCGCTCGAATAGCTGATATTTATTGTTGCGCCCGTTGAAATTCGCTCGCTTCCGCCAAGCTTAAAATTATTGCGCAAAAGTTCGAGAGCTGTTGTGCCGTACTGTCGTGCGATACGCGAGAGTGTTTCGCCCCTTTGTACGGTGTGAACCACCTCGGGAATCTGTACGGCGAGCGCTTGTCCGACAACAAGCGGCAGATTCGGTTCAAGCCCGTTATCCGCCGCTAAGTCCTGTATATTAACATTATATTCACGTGCAATCCCGGTCAGCGTTTCGCCGCCGCTGACAACGTGTATTATCATAATATTTGCACCTCCTGAGTATTTTTGGGTATATTATACTCTATGCAAATATTTCTTTGATATTCGGATTATTTCATTATTATAACGATTTTTGAGCCGAACCGATTTTTTCGCCCATTCTGACCGAAAGCTCAAGCCCGTTTTGCGTTGCCGAAAAGATTGCATCATCGATGCTGACCTTTCCTTTTTCAAAGATAAGAACAACGGTTGAACCGCCGTATAAAAACATTCCTTTTTCGCCGCCGCGTTCAACACGTCCGCTCGTAACAAAATTTTTGATTTTTCCGACAAGCATTGCTCCGACCTCGATTTGTGCGGCAGTGCCGAAATTGTCCGTTTTTATATATGTTACTTCGCGGCTGTTCTCACAGAACACAGGAGTTTTTTCGAGAGCAATCGGGCGAACCGTGTGCAAAATTCCTTTGATGAACCTGTTTGAAAGAATTTCGCCGCCGTCAAAAAACGAATACCTGTGATAATGGTTCACACACAGGCGAAAGACAAGACATACACCGTTTGAAAATTGCTCCGCCGCCGATGAATCCTTTAAAAGGCGTTCGAGGTTGTACACGCTGTTTTTTATGTTGAATGTTGCCTTGTCGGTTATATTGTAAGCCGACAAATAAGCATCGCACGGCGCAACAAGGGCAAGCGGATTCATATCGAATTCGCGCCGACCGGGGCGGATTTTTCGCGTAAAACAGTCGTTAAAGCACTTAAAGTTATCACAAAAATAATCCGCGGTGTCTATGTTATTGCTTTTTAAAAAGGGTAAAATTAAAAATTTCGACATACGCGAACTTAAAAATGCTCCGCAAAGCTTTGAAAGCCACGGAGCGCATAATAATTTCAGCACAACGCGTCCCGAAACGGTGTTATACAAAAACCGCAGACCTTTTGTATCATCGGTCGGCGGTGTAAAAGAACGATTCATATGTTATTCTCCTGTTACCTAAAGAAATATTCAAGTATTATGATTGCGATAAATTCAAGCGCACCGATACCCACAAGACCGAGGATTCCGCGCATTCCCGGTTTGGCAATACGGAATTTAGCGAGAAACGCAAACGCGGTAATAAGCATAACCGCAAAATATACGGCGCAAAAATCCTTTGGCGCACAGTATTGCAAAAGCAGTATCGCAGGGAAAATCAGCGCTGATGTTGTAACGGGCAGACCGATATAAGTCTTTCTTGCGCCCGTTTCGATTGTCTGGCGTTCTTCTTCGGTTACGTTAAAGTATGCAAGTCTTATCATTGCCGCAAGTATGTAAAAAAGCATTATTGCAGCGAAAATAAGGCTCAAAACAATGAACTTTGCGCTTGCATCGCTTTGGAATATTATGCGGCCGAACCTTGATGAGCTGCGCAAGAGCGCCATACCTATACAAACGGGCAGAACGCCGAACGCAACCAAATCGGATAAAGAATCGATTTGGATTCCATAGTTGTTTTCCTGTTTTGAGCGCCCGGGCTTGGTGCGTGCAACCTTTCCGTCAAACGCATCGCAAAGACCCGAGATTAAGAGGAAGAAGCATCCCAAACACGGGTGTCCGCCGCCGCTGAGCGAGACAAGGATTCCCGTTGCCGATGAAAGCAGCGAGATGTATGTCAATAATACAGTGTAATTATAATAGCCTATCATAGCCGTATCTCCGTTCCGCCGAGTTGCTCGGCATAAATCAATCATAGCATTTGTATTTTAAGAAAGCATCAGCGTTTTTTTAAATCGCGGCGTTTTACATTAATATATGCCGCGAACATTATAATTCCGCAAATCAGAACACAGCAATAGAACGAAACCGAACGTCCCAAAAGCTCAAACTCGGCGAGCGAGTTCGTGATGTGTCTGAAACCGTTAAGAATCAGAGCGTCCGTAACGCCGACCGCGCCCGGAATAGGTATGCTGTTTGCCCCGAGAAAGACGTGAGCCTGTGTGAACCAAACGTCAAGAGCCTTTGACCAATCGCCGCCGTGAGTTGCGAGATATGTAAACATTATTACGCTTATCAGCGACATACGCTGAAGGAAGTTGAACAAAAGCACGGGCGGCAAAATACCCTTTTTGTTTGCGAGCATTTTTGCACAGGTACGGTATTCGTCAAGGCTTTGGTTAATTCTTTTCTCGGCTTTTTCGCGATTTTTTACGAGCCTTATCTTACAGAGTATGCTGATGACAAGCGAACACGCCCATTCGACAAGGCGTTCGAACTTAATCACGACGATAAAGAATGTAACGATTGCGGTCTGTGTGAAAAAGCCGAATAAAATCAAAAGCCTGTATATTCCGTCAAACCCAAAAAATATTTCGGGTCGAATTATAAGAGCCAGAATATTAAGAGTGAGGATGGTGACGGCATATACCGAGATGTTCAAAAACAGGATAACGCTCGAAACAGCAACGGGAATCCCGTCTTTAAACATAAAATAAGCCGCCGCGGGCTGACCGCCGCTTGCCGACGGAGTAATCGCCGACACATATATATCCGATGCCGAATAGACAATCGTACGGCGAAAAGAAACGTTATAGCCAAAGCTGCGCGCGAGATATAACAGGGCACAGCCCTCGAAACAAATATATCCGATCATACAAAGCACCGCCGACATCATATAAATCGGCGAAGCGTTTGAAATATACTTGATAAAATTTGTAACGGTAAAGTCATCGCTTTGATTTGCGACCGCCCAGACGCTCGCCGCTGCAACCAAAATAAAAATAAAAACCCAGGCAAGCTTTTTGCGCAGATTTTCTCCGTTTTGCATCGCCAAGTGTCTCAACTCCCATTCATTTGTTATATACATTGATTCGCATTAAAATACAACTTATATTATACATAAAACAATGCATAATGTCAATCTATTTTTACAAAAATTATTTTGATTTTTGCAGATGGGTCTGCTTTGTCGGCTTTGAATCAAATAAAATAGCGGGCGGCCGTGCGAAGCCGCCCCTGCAAATGTTGAGAATATATATCATTTGACATATATTTGCATATTCTCCGTAGGGGACGGCGTCCTCGACGTCCCACACCAACGAACGAACTCATAGGCTTCCCCTTGAGGGGGAGCTGTCGCTGTAAGCGACTGAGGAGGTGTTGTATATCTTTTCCATCACACCTCATCCGTCACTCCGTGACACCTTCCCCTCAAGGGGAAGGCTTATGTATGCCACGATAATTTAACTTAAGCATACACTGTCATCATAATTGTTCCTCAATTTAACTTTTATTTTCAAATTCATCATCGGTAAAGACGAGCAACTCATCGAGCCGACATTCAAAGATATAACACATTGCTTCAAGATTATCATATTTTATTGATTTTGTTTGATTGTTTATCATTCGTGTAAAGTTTTGATAACTCATTCCCATTTGTTTATAAAGCCAATATTTTGTCTTTCCCCTTTTTTTCAAAAGTTCTAAAGCATTTAATTTAAGCATACATTGTCACCTTATTTTTTAATGATTTCAATAATATCACCGGGGTCACATTCAAGAGCAATACACATTTTCAGTATTGAATCCGCCTCATATCTTTTAATTTTATTTTTATAATAGCTGTCGATTGTTTTATAGTGAATTCCGGTCTGTTGCGCCAGCCAATATCTTGTTTTGTTCCGATTCTTTAATGCCTTATCCAGAGAAATTCGTATTTCATAATTCATAATTTTAAATGTCCTCGTATTATTCATCGGGTTTTTCGTATTTTAAAATATCGTTTATGTCACAGGATAAGACAAAACAAATTCTTGCCAAAATATCAAGGTCTATATTTTCGATTCGGTTGTTATACCATTTGTCTATAACTTCAAATCGTGTATTGACGCGTTTAGCGAGAGCGTTTCTTGTTATTTTGTGTTCGTCCATATATTCTTTAAGTTTAAGATTTATTTTGCCGTATTCTTTAAGGTATACAATACCGTCATCATATTTTTTCATAATAATCACCCAATATATATTCTATTTATAAAGTTACCCCTTGACAATTAACATATATAGTGTTACTATGCTTATAGTATACGAATAAAAGGAGTGTTTTATATTGAAAATAATAAAGAATGAATATGGGGCAAAGGCGGAATTAAAGAGAAAATTTTATAAGGCGTTTTGTTTTATAACAAGGAAAAAACTCATAATTGACGTTACGGGAACGATACTGACCCCCGGAAACGAAGGTCATGGCTGTCGCGGCAAGCGTGCCGCTTGACCGACCCCGAGCGAGTTTTACGAACATAACCGCCGAGCCGTGCAGATAACAAAAACAGGGTTCCCGAAAAATGAGGGTTATATGCCACAATCCCGTAGGGGACGGCGTCTCCGACGTCCCACAACACACGAACGAATGGCGTAAATTATGCGGAATAACCGCACAAAAATATAAAATATTTTGATTTAATTGCCCGAATCCCGGTTCCGTCTGCCGCTCCCGGACGGCAATGTAAATATTTTATATTTTTGATAT
>ERZ857775.624-NODE-624-length-49804-cov-11.093188_pt1 | contig 49804 bp, 40 predicted proteins | sample MGYA00519698_ERZ857775 | MGnify/ENA primary metagenome ERZ857775 (study PRJEB31778, sample SAMEA3449363) | human gut metagenome | biome: human gut; feature: human-associated habitat; material: faeces | place: United Kingdom | collected 2010/2012 ...
AAGCCGCAAAAGGCAAGTTTAAGATAAACGAGGGCGATTATCTCGATGATGAGGGTCTTTATCACTGCGGAGTATGCCACAGAAGAAAGCAGACTGTTATCACTATCGGCAACGTCACAAGGACAGTGCCGTGTATATGCGATTGCCGAGAGCGTGAAATAGCCGCCGAGAAAGCCGAAAAAGAGGATAACGAACGCCGAGAGCGCATAAAGGCAATGCGTAGGAGCTGTTTCGGCGAGGAAAAGTTATATAATTGGACTTTCGCCAACGATATAGGCAACAACCCCAAACAGACCGCCGCAGTGAAGAAATATGCCGATGATTTCGAGGAGTTCAAAAAGGACGGTATCGGGTTGCTGTTATGGGGGAGCTGCGGAACAGGCAAAACCTACGCCGCCTGTGCGGTTGCCAATGCACTTATCGACAAGGGTATATCGGCAAAGGTAACGAATTTCGGGCGCATTTTGAACGAGCTGCAAGGCACGTTTGATAAACAGCCGTATCTGGACGAATTGAACCGTTATTCACTGCTTGTGATTGATGATTTGGGTATCGAACGAACGTCCGAATTTTCAGCCGAACAGATGTACGGCGTGATAGATAACCGCTATAAATCGGGGTTGCCGCTGATTATCACGACAAACCTTGATTTGCACGAGATGTCACGGATTGAGGATATACGATACAAGCGCATATATGAGCGGATTTTAGAGGTCTGTCACCCGATAGAGTTTAAGGGCGTGAATTACCGCCGCAAGAACATCATCGCAAGTTATGACGATATAAACAAAAAACTGGGGCTGTGACGTACAAACGGCGCAAAATTAATTCGGAATTCGGAATGCGTAATTCGGAAATTAAATCAATTCGGAATGCGTAATTCGGAATTACAACCAAATGTAAGGTGTGTCATGAAATTGTACTTATCCTTTACGATTGTATTATATATCAAATTCGAGTGACATTTCGTGGCACGATTGATTATAACATATCATTTATACAAAAACAATATTTAATTTTTAGGCTAATACCGTTTAGCGGCGGTAAATATTGCACGATAATTTACATAGATATTTTAACAAATGTTACAAATATGTAAATATTTTGTCGATTTATGTTTAAAGCGAGTAAATTTCTCTTGCATTATTTTTAATAATGAGTTATAATAAGTTTAAGCCGGAATGCGGCAGGGAGGAATAGAAAATGACAGCGGCAAATGTAAAAGAACAGTTGCAAAAGCAATATCCATATAAAATAGAAATGCACGCACATACATCTCCATGCAGTCCTTGCGGAACTGTGACACCTGATGAACTGGTGAATATCTATTCAAAGCTTGGCTATGATGCTGTGGTGATTACAAATCATTTTTCATATGGATACGGTGTTTTTGAAAACAGCAGCGTCAGCAAGGACGAAAAGCTTGCAATGTATATGAATGACTACGAGAATGCCTGCCGTGCAGCAGAAAAGAAAAATATAAAGATTTTACTCGGTGCTGAGCTGCGTTTTTCTGAGAATATCAATGATTATTTATTATACGGCGCAGATTACGAGACTTTGCATATCGCATATGATTACTTGGAAGAAGGGCTGGCAAGCTATTATAAAAACGGTAAGCCACAAAACAGCTTGCTGTTGCAGGCACATCCGTTCCGTTCAGGAATGACACAGGTTAATCCTGAACTGCTTGACGGTATTGAAACCTTCAATATGCATCCCGGTCAGAATTCGGCAATCGGCTTTGCGGTAAAATATGCAAGCGAAAAAGCTTTTGCGGTTACCACAGCAGGAACGGATTTTCATGATTATTCAGGACATCATCAAGGCTTGTCGGCTCTTAGGACGTCAGTCATACCGCAGGATTCCTTTGAACTCGCCGATATTTTAAGACGGGGCGATTATTTATTTGAAATAGGCGGAGAAGCAATAGTACTGCCATAATGTAAATCTGCTTGTATAATGCGGCGGTGTGTGATATAATACTAAGCGGCAGAGAAAAGAGCGGTGGCGACTTCCGACACCTCAACGAAAGGGGTGTTGCTTTATGGAATATATAATTGAATTATTAATACTTATTACAGTATTGGAAATTATACGTAACATAAAAAAATAGTCGCCCATTTCGCCTAAGGGTGACTATTTTGTAAATTAATCATCTTGCGGAACGTCAAAGCCGCTCCTACTATCTGCCTTGATTATAACACGATAATTCGCATTTGTCAAGGGGGTAAATTCAATGAATGAAATAAAGCCGATTTTGGCAATTTTGGTTGATAATAATATCACTGTCGAGACCGATTTGACGGACGAAGAAAAAGACATTATCAAACGTGGGCGCAAAGAGTACGGAAACGGAAATTTTGTATCACTTGACAGCCTAAATTAAATACAAAGTATATCCGCTCCGAATCGGAGCGGATTTTTATGCGAGGGTAAATATTGCGACAGCGGACATAACGCCGCTCGAATACTGCAAAATACTACTTTGTGCGCAATACGGCGCAGTATCCAAACCGTTAAAATTGCTGAATTTATGAAATAATTTCAAATAAAATATTGGGGGTTGTTGAATGTACACGTTCAAAAATCCTAATCATTTTTTGCATATATTCTTCGAATTCTTTAGGAAGTGTATTCAAGCCTTTTACATATACGCATAAGTCCCAATCACAATAATTATCTAAACAGTCCCACAGCGCATCAAGATTTTTCCCGTAATAATCAGGAAAACCAAACGCCTTTTTTAATACATCATGTAGTTCAAGAAAATACTTACATCCCGTAAAAACCAATGTTATATCTTGCATAATTTTTGCTCATCTCATATAATTTCAATAAATGTTTCATTACGACAATACCCTAAAGCACATTTGCGGCACCTCTTTATGAACATCCGCAAAAATATCAAAAATCTCGTTCATATAATCCTGTAAATCCTTTGGCATTGTTTCGACACCCTTTATTGTTACCGTCACGGGCGGACAACCTGCATAATCTCTTAAAATGTCCCACAACGCATCAAGATTTCTGCCAAACCAGTCCGGAAACCCAAAGCTTTCCTGTATGATGTCGTATAATCTCATGATGTACTTACATCCCGTAAAATCCAATGTTATTTCTTTCATATTATTCATCCTCTCCTATAATTTCAATAAATGTTTCATAATGGTCATAAGTTACAAACACAAGTCCGTCATTTGAAAATAACAGCCTTTGCTTGTTGCCATACCGGCTTTTATGGCTTCTATTTTTTCAAGCCAACACCCACAGTTGGGATGCAGATGCGGCTCACCTATACTAATTATGTCATCATAAGAAAATATTCTTCCGTTTCTTGTTGCACATTCAAGACAAGTAGTAGGTTTTATAAACGCTCGCCACATTACCCAATTTACACTGTACCTCATTGCGTCACCTCCTTTGATATTAAAATACTTTATCCTTTACTATTGTATTATATATCAAATTCGAGTGACATTTCGTGTCACGATTGATTATAACATATCATTTATACAAAAACAATATTTAATTTTTAGGCTAATACCGTTTAGCGGCGGTAAATATTGCACGATAATTTACATAGATATTTTAACAAATGTTACAAATATGTAAATATTTTGTCGATTTATGTTTAAAGCGAGTAAATTTCTCTTGCATTATTTTTAATAATGAGTTATAATTATATAGAGTATATAAAGGGGTAAAAATAAGTTGAAAAGAAAAATCAGTAAAAGTAAAGCGAAAGGGGAATTTTTATGAGAAAACCGGAGTACAGGGAAGAGAAAACACGGGAAATTATGGAGAAATGTTATGAATGTTACTGTGACAACGGATTGCGTGACACGGGAATAAAAGAGCTTGGCAGATATTGCGGAATGACCTCCGCGAATTTGTATTCATATTTTCCGTGCGTAGACGATATTATAGTTAAGTCTACCGCGCATTGTATGGCACAGGTTGAACAGGAATTTATGGCAAAAGCACCCGAAAATATCGAAGAACTTTATCGTTTTATCGAGGAAGTTCCGTATTGGGCGGCAGAGAAATACGGCAAAAAGTACAGACTTATGTATCAGGTCTATACTCATCCGAAGTACATCGAACACGGAAAGAAATTTTTCGAAGGTGTAAACGAGAGATATACCGAGTATGCTCAAAGGCTTTCGCCGAAACTCGGAATATCGGTCGAAGAGCTTTCGGGATTTATATTCCTGTTTGTTCGTGCAACCGTGCATTATGCTATGTTTGAAGATGAGTTTTATCTCAAAACACAGATTAAGAGTTTGAAAACATTGCTCAGCACAATATTGAATAAGGGTCAGAACAAATAAATTGAAAATAATCGAATATGTATAACAAAAATGCAGGGGCGGAGTATTCAGTTCCTGCATTTTTGTTTTGCGAAAGTACAGATTTTTTCAGCAGACAAATAATCTGTGTTTTCAAATTTGGAACTTGTTTCACGAGTTTGTATTTTTATCATATAAAAATTTTATGTCGGGATAGTCTTTATCAAGATAGCCTTCAATATTTATATCGCTTATAATATAGTTCAAGGTCGAAATATCGCACAGCTTATACGCCGAATAGTGATTGATTTTGCTGTTGTCGCACAAGAACACCTTTTTTTCGGAATTTTTAATCATAAGCTGTCTCGGAATCACTTCGTTAAAAAAGCAATCGTACAAAATACCGTCTTTGGTGAGAGACTGAACCGAGAAAAAGCAAAAATCGGCGTGAACCGAATCGATAAATTGTTCCGTGTGCGCGCCGATACAGCAAGAGCGGTTTTCGGGATTTAACTGACCGCCGGCAAAGAACGAATTTATGTCGTATTCCGAACAGAGCGACATTGAGGCAAGGCTGTTTGTTATTATTGTGATGTTCTTTATGTTTTTAAGATATTCAATCATAAAGTATGTACTCGTTGAGCTGTCGAGAAAGATAACATCGCCCGGCTTGACAAGCGACGCCGCCATTTCGGCAACAAATGTCTTTTCTTTTGTGTTTTTGTGGCTGCGTAAAAAGAACGGGATTTGTCTGTTGACAGAATCCTTGATTTCCGCACCGCCATAACTTCGCGTGATAAGCCCTTTGAGTTCAAGACGCTTTAAATCCCTGCGTATGCTTGACGGGCTTATGTGAACCTTGCTTGCGAGAAACTCAACCGTTGCATAATCGTGCTGAGATAAAAGGTCAAGTATTTCGCGCTCTCTTTCGCTGCTGTACATTTAAATCATCCTCTCTTTTATAAAACATAGCTTTATTTGCGCATTGTTGCATAATTTCCGTAAATATATTTAAAATCTTTCTTTATTTTCGCCATTGTTGCTTTTTGTTGCGTATTCATTATATAATACTTTTGTTGATTTGTAAAGACATATATTAATTTTTTTTGAAATAAATATAAGAAATGAGGATAAATATGAACTCAAATGATATAAAAAATATAAAACTGTTCCTGCTTGATATGGACGGGACAATATATCTCGATGACAGGCTTTTTGACGGCGTGATTGAATTTTTGGATTGTATAAAAAAACGCGGCGGAAAGTATATTTTTTTAACAAACAATTCGTCAAAGAGCGTGGATAAGTATATTGAAAAGCTGGCGCGGCTCGGTATCGGGTCGGATAAAGACGACTTTTTGACTTCGACCGATGCAACGATTGTACGCCTTAGGGCGGATAAATATAAAAAAATATATGCGTTCGGTACGGAATCGTTTAAAGAACAGCTTAGAGATTCGGGTCTTGTCATAACGGACAGATTAGAGGATGACATAGATTGTCTTTGTATGGGGTTCGATACCGAACTTACGTTCAAAAAGCTTGAAGACGCGTGTATATTATTGAACAGGGGCGCTAAATGGATTGCCACAAACCCCGACTGGGTTTGTCCGACTTGGTACGGATATGTTCCCGATTGCGGTTCGGTAAGCGAGATGCTTACACGCGCAACGGGACGAAAACCGATTTTTATCGGAAAGCCACAGCCCGAAATGCCGATGCTTGCGATGAAAAAATACGGCTTTGAACCGAGTGAAACGGCGGTTGTCGGCGACAGAGTTTATACGGACATTGCCTGCGGAAAAAATGCAGGGATAAACTCGGTGTTTGTCCTCAGCGGTGAGGGAACAAAGGATGATTTTGAAAAGTTCGGTATTACCCCGGACTTTGTATATGCGACAATCAACGATTTATACAAGGAATATAAGTAATCGTCGTCGATGCGCGCTTTGCTTGCTCTGAATTTATCAAAAATCCTTGCGGCTCGGTTGAGATGTTCCTCAAACTCGTTCGGGGATAGGTGAAGCGTTACGCTTCCGGCGTTGCCTTCGCTCTGATGCGCGGTGGCGGCCGAGTTCAAAATTTGTTTTTTCTTCTTCGGTTTGGGGTGCAAGAGGGATAACCTTGCACGGTTTATCGTTTCCGTCAAGAGCAACCATAACAACGTACGCCTCGTTCATAAGATCGCGCGCGCCGTCACTGTGTTCGATATAAGACTTAACGCATACCTCTAAAGATGTGTTTCCCGTGTATGTCACAATCCCCGTTATAACAACCAAATCCGCGCCGTATGCAGGCTTGATAAAGTTTAGGTTATCGATTGCTGCGGTGGTGGTGTTCATTCCCGTGTGCCGTCTTGACGTTATTCCGGCGACCATATCAATCCACGATAAAAGTGTGCCGCCGAAAAGACGTTTGCTTCCGTTTAAATCCGCGCCGTTGACCATATGAACCTGTTCGGTGTATGATTCGGACGGGGTTTTGGGTTTAATATTCATGGTTAATCACTCCTGTTTGTTTTTTATTCCGTGCGGACAGACTCTCATACAGATTCCGCAGACCGCGCCCCTGCCTATATGCTTGAATGCACGTTTCATATAATCGCTGCACGCCTGTGCGTCAATTATTTCATCGCGCGGAGTGCCGGGCGACCATTCTTTGCCGACAATTGCCATTGCCGGACAGGCGTTGGTGCATATCCGACAACCGCCGCATACGCTTGTCGGGTTGATGTCGCGAACCTCAAAAGGGCAGTCAGTAAGTATAGTTCCGAGCCTTACTCTCGGCCCAAATTTGTTTGATAAAAACAGGCTGCTTTTGCCGATTGTGCCGAGACCCGAATCGACCGCTGCACGTTTGTGCGAATAGATTCCCTGCATTCCGTTGACCGACTGTGACGCAGGAACGGCGGCATATCTGAATCCGAATCGTTCGAGCATAAAGCCGCATTCGAGCGAGTTTCGGTCTATCAGGGCGTTGACGGTTCGGTAATGATGAAAGTATGTGTGTGTCGGTGCGGTATCGATACAATCGATAACCGCGTTCGATAAACGGACGGTATATGATATTGCATAGCCGAGTTTAAATTCGTTGTCCGCCGCCTTACAAAAGCCGACCTGTGCCGCGCCGTGCGCCGACAGAAATGCGGTGATTTCGTCCTGTATCTTTTTTATATCTTTTGTGCCTGTGCTATTCATCTTTAAATCTCCGTTTATGTATTCCGCGCTATCCGAGAGCGGTAACTTTTCTTAAATATTCGAGGGTTTTAAACCTGTGTTCAAAAATCGTTTCTATACAGTTCTCGCCGACTTCGCTTAAGTATTTGAGTGACGGCGGCGGCAGAGTGAACGAAAATTCTTTTTTGTCCGCCGCCAGAGCGATATATGATATGGCGGCGAGAATCGCATTGTTTATCCGAATAATTCCCGTTTTGTCCGCAATGCATTTTTCGCAATAAACCTTGCCGTCGAGAGGTGACAGAAAGTGCAGCCCGTCAAGCTTTCCGCAGCCGCCGCAGCATGACATATCGGGCAGCCGTCCGTCAAGCATAAGCGAACGAAATTCAAAGACCGCTTTGATTTTTTCAAACTCCGCGCTTTGAGTCGGGTTTGGATTTTTGACAACGCGGCTTAAAAGATAAAGCGCGCGCAATAAAAGTTCAACTTGGGGCGCGTTCGGGTCGCCCTCTTGAACGATAAAATTTGTAAGGTCGCAAAAATATGCGGCGAACGCCATTCCGTCAAGCGATTCGTGCAGCTCTGAAAAAGAGTGAATCAGCTCGCCCTCGTTGAGCTTATAGAGAGAAGAAGAGTTGCTTTTAAATAAGGTAAAACGGCTGTAAGCAAAAAGTCCCGTGGCGGTTAAAAGCCCCGACTTGCCTTTTCGGGCATTGCCGGCAAGAATCGAAATCCTGCCGAGATTTTTGGTTACAACCGTAAGTATTCTCGATGTATCACCGTATTTTGTTTCTTTTGTAACAACTCCGGCGGCATCAACGATAGCCAACTGTTTCACCGTCCTTTTTATTCGCGTTTGTGTACGTTTTATATTTAAGATAGGAAGACACGCTTCCCGATTCCGTAAATTTTTCCCAGTATTCGTCCGCGATTTGTGAAATGTCGCGGTTCTTGGTTTCGCTTGCGTCAGCCATAAATATCATCCTCTCCGTCGCGTTTGATTTTAGTATGCGATAGAGAGTGTGATATATACAGGTAATAAATTCAAGTATTTATTCAAAACCGATGTCCGAGATAAAGTTTTCGCGGTTTCGCCAATCCTCTTTGACTCTGACCCAAAGTTCGAGATAAACTTTTGCGTTCAAAAACTTTTCTATGTCCGTGCGCGCAAAGCTGCCGATTTTTTTGAGCTTTTCGCCGCCTTTGCCGATGATGATTCCCTTGTGACTTTGCTTTTCGCAATATATTGCGGCAAGTATCTCATATGTTCCGTTATTGCGAAGTTTCATCCTTTCTATCTCGACCGCAATCCCGTGAGGAACCTCGCGGTTTAAAAGGCGCAGAGCCTTTTCGCGGATATACTCGGCGACAATTTGACGTTCGGGCTGGTCGGTGATGGTGTCATCGGGAAAGAATTTGGGACCTTCGGGCAGGAACTCTTTTAATTTTTCAAAAAGTTCGTCCAGATTTTCATCATTCTTTGCCGAAATCGGAACTATATCCGAAAAATCGTATATGACTTTGAGCTTGTCCAAAATAGGCAAAAGCCGGAGTTTTTGAACGGTGTCAATCTTGTTTACGGCAAGAATAACGGGTACGTTTGACGCTTTAAGCCCGGCGAGAGATGCCGCCTCCAATTCCAATTCATCGTCTTTTATGTTACAGTCGATAACATATAAAAGCGCGTCAATGTCTTGGGTTGCCGTATAGATATACTTTTCCATTCGGCGGCCGAGCTTGTTATGGGGTTTATGTATTCCCGGGGTGTCGATAAGCACAAGCTGATAATCTTCGCCCGTTTTAACCCCTAAAATTTTTGTTCTTGTGGTCTGTGGCTTTGATGAAGTAATCGCAACCTTTTCGCCCACTATGCGATTGAGCAGGGTTGATTTACCGGCGTTCGGTCTGCCGGTGATGGCTATAAAACCTGATTTCATTTTTTGTCCTCCTTTTCGGGATTGGTGTCTCGTGTAAGTCCGATACTGTCGAGTATTTCACGCTGGTATCCGAACATTTCCTTTTCCTCATCCTCGGTCATATGGTCATATCCCAAAAGGTGCAGCATCGAATGTACGGTCAAAAATCCTATTTCGCGTTCGGGCGAGTGCCCGTATTCCTCCGCCTGTTCATATGCGCGCTCGACCGAGATAACTATATCACCCAGACAAAGCTCGCCCATTTCATTGAACTCGACATAATCTTCTATAATTTCGCCGTCCTCGTCATATTCGAACATGGGAAAGGAAAGCACGTCCGTTGCGCGGTCGATTCCGCGGTGCAGGCTGTTGAGAACGCGAATACCCTCGTTGTCGGTGAGCATTACGCTTATCTCGACATCACTGCGAAAATTCATATAGTCCAAAGCCGCCTTTGCGCACTTTTTTATCAAATCCTTTGTGCTGCGGCTGATTTTATACTTGTCCTGTTGGTTCAAAAAACTTATTTTCATACTCTGCCACCCTGATTCCGATTGCTTTTCTTTGCTGCGCGTTCGCGCTCTAACGTCTTGCGCTCATACGCCTTGACTATTCTCTGAACAAGAGGATGCCGCACAACATCGCGTTCATCGAGATAGACAAACTCGATACCTTCAACATTCTTTAAGACGGACTCGGCATCGCGCAGACCCGATTTTTTGTCACGCGGAAGGTCAATTTGTGTGACATCGCCCGTCACGACAATGTGTGACGAAAAGCCCATTCTTGTCAAGAACATTTTCATCTGTTCGGCGGTGGTGTTCTGTGCTTCATCGAGAATTATGAATGCGTTATCGAGGGTTCGGCCGCGCATATACGCCAAAGGTGCAACCTCGATTGAGCCACGCTCTAAATTCTTGTGAAAGCTTTCATAGCCGAGCATTTCGCCGAGAGCGTCATAGAGCGGCCTCAAATACGGGTCAACCTTTTCTTGCATATCTCCGGGCAGAAAGCCGAGACTTTCGCCTGCCTCAATCGCCGGGCGTGTGAGTATTATTCGGCTCACCTCTTTGTTTTTAAATGCGCTTACCGCCGCCGCAACCGCAAGGTAGGTCTTTCCCGTTCCTGCGGGTCCGATGCCGAACACAATTGAGTTTTGTTTTATGGTATTGATATAGGTCTTTTGACCGAGGGTTTTTGCCTTTATCGGCGCACCCGATGCGTTGATACAGATAACGTCCTTGCCGAGGTCTTCAAGCTTTTCTTCGTTTCCGTCCTCAATCTGTGACATAACGTATCTGACTTCGCTCTCTGAAATCGTTTCGCCTCTTGCCGCCATGGCAAGCAGGGCATTCACCGCCGATGCGGCGCGGTCAACCCCCTCGGGTTCGCCGCCGATTTTTATATCCGAGCCGCGGTTTATTATCGCAACGTCAAGCTCTTTTTCAATTATTTTTACATTTTCATCGAAATTTCCGAAAAGATTGATAACAAGGTCAATCCTCTCTGCCTCTATGTGTCTTTCCATTAATTTAACCTCTGTATTAAAATTTGTCCGAATTTAAATCGTAGCAACGCTTCTGCTTTGCTTGCAAAGAGCAGAGCTTGCGACAACGTTATATTTTAGACATTTTTATATCTTATAATACCGCTTATTATATATGATAATCCATAGAGCCGATTTTGTCAAATATAAATTGAAAAATTCAGCATAAAAATAAATGTTTAAAAATTGTTCATAATGCGAAAAATACCGAAATATCAAGGGTTTTGACGACAATATGGCAAAATTGATAGAAAAATGTAAAAAAAAAATAAATTTTTTTCAAAAAAACACTTGCGTTTTTTTAAGTTTTATATTAAAATAGTATCAGGTGGAGCAAAGTGGCGCAAAGTGGAACGATGTGGCACAGGTTTTGGCAACACCGAAATACGAGATAAATTAAGTCCGTTTAATCATGGGACGAAGGATAAGGAGGCGGCAAAGATGCTTGTCGGAAAGTATGATCAGAATATAGACGCAAAAGGCAGAGTCAGCATACCTGCAAAGTTCAGAGCGGCTCTCGGCGAGAACTTTGTTGTCACCGCGGGCGAGGAAAAGTGCGCCCTTTTGTATCCCGTGGAAGAATGGAACAAGTTTATGGAACGCATAGCATCGGATTTTGAACCTCAGGTCAGAGCTATGATGATGAGATATGTTCAGAGAAACTCGGCTGAATGTTCGCTTGACTCTCAAGGCAGGGTGGTTATTCCGCCCCAGGTCAGAGAGTATGCGGCTCTGTCAAAAGAGATTGTTGTTGTCGGCGAACAAACAAAGGTTGAGATTTGGAGTACCGATAATTGGAACGAATACTCGGACGATAACTTTGATGAGACAGAGATTAAAAAGCTGCTTATGCAGATAGGAATGTAATTCGGAGGGTATTTTTCAATGGAATTTTCGCATATATCGGTTCTTCCGAAAGAAAGCGTAAGTATGCTGAATATCAATCCGAAAGGCATATATGTTGACGGAACTTTGGGCGGCGGAGGTCATTCGGCGCTTATTTGTTCCGAATTATCGGACGAAGGACGTCTTGTCGGCATTGACCGAGACGATGCGGCGATTGCGGCGGCAACTGAGCGGCTTAAAAATTTCAAGTGCAAAATAACGCTGTGCCGCGATAACTTTTTTAATGTAAAAAACGTTATCGCCGAACTCGGTATCGATGCGATAGACGGTGCGGTTCTGGATTTGGGCGTTTCATCGCCCCAGCTCGATGTTCCCGAGCGCGGATTCAGCTATAACAGTTGTGCAAGGCTCGATATGAGAATGGACAGACGTGCCGAGCTTGACGCCTATACGGTTGTCAATACATATGACGAAAAAAGGCTTGCCGATATTATATTTAAATACGGTGAGGATAAATTCGCCCGAAAAATTGCAAGGGCAATATGCCGCGAGCGTCAAAACTCGCCGATAGAGACAACCACAGAATTGTCGGATATAATAAAATCGGCGTTTCCGCCGTCGGCACGCTTTGCGGACAAGCATCCGGCAAAGCGCACCTTTCAGGCATTGAGAATTGAGGTAAACGGCGAACTTGACGGTCTGAACGGGGCTATATGCGATTTTGTCGATATATTAAAACCCGGCGGCAGACTTGCCGTGATAACGTTTCACTCGCTCGAGGACAGAATAGTCAAGCGAGCGTTTGCTGACCTTGCGAAAGGGTGTACCTGTCCCAAAGACTTTCCCGTATGCGTGTGCGGAAACAAGCCGACGGTAAGTTTGGTGAACCGCAAGCCTATTGTCGCGGATAAATCGGAGACAGATGCAAATTATCGCGCACACAGCGCAAAGCTTAGGGTTGCCGAAAAGCTTTAAACTCGGAATTGTGAACATAAAAAGCCGCAGAGTATGACGCGGCACATTGATTAAAACTATTATAAGAGAGGATGAGAACCGTGCCCACAGATACACGAAACATAAAACGCAGCAGAGTCGGAAGCTATACCGGTATCTATGGCAGGGACAAAATCAATACAAACGGTTATTCAAGCAGATATACATCGGGCACGGCAAACAGAACAAATGCGGCATATGATTTAACGCCGTACAGAACATCGGTTGAGGTCGCGCCAAAGCGGAAAGAGGCTGTTAAAAAACCGTCCGCCCCGGCACACAGAGCCGATGCCGTTATTGATAAAAATAAAATGCGCAGAATTGCAACGGCAAGCGTAATTGTGTTTATAGCGGCAATGGTTATACTTTGTCGATATGTAAGCATTTTAAACGGAAACCGTACAATCAGCGAGCTTGAAAAACAGTACAGCGAGGTAATGTCCCAAAACCAGGCGATGCAAGTCAAGATAGACGGAAAGCTTGAAAAAGGTGAGATAGAAAAGACGGCGAGGGAAGAACTCGGAATGATGGCGCCTGAGAATTATCAGGTTTTTTACATACAGATGGATATGCAGGACGGCGGTGACGGACAGAGTGAGAATAAGTCCGATGACGCGGTTTTGGGAACACCGGGAACGCTTATGAATGCATTCAGGGTTTTAAAATAGATTTTTAGTGAATATAATATTAAAAAGATGACGGCAAAAACATTTTGCCGTTTGGGCTGCCGCCGTGAATTTTCGGCGGCCGTACAAAGACAGGTGCCGTTCGATAAGCCTTGCGAACGGCATATTTTGAATTATGAGGTGCAGAACATATGGCGGAAAGACGCAATACGGACGGCTCGGGGCAAAGCCGCCGCATAAAACTCAGAAATATAAACAAGCCAAAGCACAGATACAGAATATCGGTTATCGGGGTTATCTTTTTGGCTTGCTTTTCAATACTTATCGCAAGAGTTTTTTGGCATCAGATTGTCAACGGCGAATATCTGTCGCGCGCGGCGCTTGAACAACAGACAAGCGATAACACGGTAAGCGCAAAGCGCGGCAAGATTTATGACAGGAACTATCGTGTTTTGGCGAGCAACGTTACCGTTGAAACGATAAGCATAGCACCGTCACAGCTGAAATCATCGATAGAAAAGTCGGGGCTTTCGGTACAGACGGCGGCGGACGAATTTGCGAGAATTTTGAACGTAAAAAGCGATGAGGTCAAGGATAAAATCAACAAGACCGACAGCGGCTTTGAATATATAAAAAAGAAAGCGGAAAAAGAAGAGGCGGACGCGCTCAGAAATTATATTAACGACCATAAGCTCTCGGGTGTAAAGTTCGCAGAGGACGTAAAGAGATATTATCCGTATAACAATCTTGCGTCCCACGTAATAGGCTTTGTCGGTTCGGACAATCAAGGCCTTGAAGGAATAGAGAGCGTGTATGACGATAAGCTCAGCGGTGTTCCGGGACGCGTCATCTCAACGCGCGAAACGGCAGGCATAGACTCGGGCTCGGATTATGAAAGTTATATCGAGGCGCAGGACGGAAACAGCGTTGTTCTGACGATTGACGAGGTAATCCAAAGCTATGTCGAAAAGCATCTTGAAAACGCGCGCGTTTCGAATAAGCTCGAAGAGGGCGCGGCGGCAATAGTTATGGATGTCAAAAGCGGTGATGTTCTCGCCATGGCAACAAAGCCCGATTATGACCTTAACTCTCCGTTTGAAATAACACAGCCGATTCTTGATAAATACCCGAACGCCGAGGAGGATTTGAAAAAACTTGACGGAACGGAGTATCTGACGAAATTTAACGAGATAATTCAGGTTGTGCGCCGAAACAAGGCGGTTGTCGATTCATACGAGCCGGGTTCAACGTTCAAGGCGGTTGTTGCGTCAACGGCGATAGAGACGGGCGCGTGTACTCTCGATGATGTGTTTAACTGCGGCGGTTCACTCAAAGTTCTGACCGAAACAATCCACTGTGCAAACCGCTCGGGTCACGGCTCGCAAAAGTTTGCCGAGGCGGTTCAGAATTCGTGTAACCCTGCATTCATTATGATAGGACAAAAGATAGGCAAAGAACGTTTCTTAAAAAACATTCGTGCGTTCGGATTTTTTGAGGAAACGGGAATCGAGCTTCCGGGTGAAACAACCGGTGTCGGCTTTACCGAGGACAAATTTACCGATGTTGACCTTGCGACATCATCGTTTGGACAGTCAATCACGGTTACACCGCTTCAGATGATAACGGCGGTGTCGGCGGTCGCAAACGGCGGAACGCTCTATAAACCGCATTTGGTTAAAGAAATAGTCAATTCCGACAGTATTGTGATCGAAAAGAATGAACCCGAAACGGTTCGCCAGGTAATATCGGAAGAGACAAGCAAGACGATGTGTTCCATTTTGGAATCGGTTGTATCAAAAGGCGGCGGTAAGAATGCGTATCTTGCCGGATACAGAGTTGCCGGAAAGACCGGTACATCGGAGAAATACCCGAGAGGAAATTCAAAGTATGTTGCGTCGTTTATCGGATTTGCACCGGCGGACGACCCGAAAGTTGCGTGCCTGGTCATTCTTGACCAGCCGGCACAGGGAATGCCGTACTACGGCGGTGTTATTGCCGCACCGGTGGTGAAAAATATACTCGAAGAAACTCTGCAGTATCTCGGCGTTGAACCGAAATATAACGAAGATGAAAAGAAGTATGCCGAGATAGAAATACCCGATATTTCGGGCAAGACAACCGACGAGGCAAGCAAAATATTAAAGGAAGCAGGATTTGAAATTCGCATCAAAGGCAGCGGAAAAACCATAACGGATCAGCTGCCAAAGGCGCATACAAAACTTGCCAAAGACGGAACGGTTGTTGCCTATACAGACGGAGAAAAAACAGTCAGAAACATTACCGTCCCGGATGTAAAGGGACAGGGCGCGGCACAGGCGGCGGCAACGCTGACAAATTCGGGGCTTAACGTCCACGTAAAAGGTGCGGCCGGAACGGGCGAAGCTGTTTGCTCGGGTCAAAGCCCCGTTGCCGGAACTGTGGTTGAGCCGGGCACGGTTGTGTCGATTGATTTCAGCTATTCCGATGTGAACACGGCTGACTGATGATGAAATAACATATACAAAGATACATTGATTTTAACAGAGAGGATGAGAGATATGAAACTCAGCGAATTGCTCGCCGATATTGAGGTAGAAAAGATAATAGGTGCCGAACAGCTTAATGTAACGGGTATAGCCTTTAATTCGATGGAGGTAAGACCGGGTAATATATTTGTATGTATTACGGGATTTAAAACGGACGGCCATAAATACGCCGCCGATGCAATAGACAGAGGGGCGATTGCCGTTATTGCCGAGAGGGATATAAGCGAACTCGGCGTGACGTGCATAATATGCAAGAATACGCGGCTTGCGCTGGCAAAAGCTGCGGCCAACTTTTACGGACATCCCGAACGTAAATTCCGCCTTATAGGCATTACGGGAACAAACGGAAAGACCACGGCAACATATCTTGTCAAGTCGGTTCTCGAATCGCTTGGCAGAAAGGTGGGGCTTATCGGAACGAACCAAAATATGATAGGGACAGAGGTTATTCCGTCAAAGCACACAACGCCCGATTCGCTCGAACTTATGCAGCTCTTTTCGCAAATGGCGGAAAAAGGCGCGGAATACGTGGTAATGGAGGTTTCGTCTCACTCTCTTGCGCTTGACAGAGTTACGGCGTGCCGCTTTGATGTCGGGGCGTTTACCAACATAACCCAAGACCACCTCGATTTTCATAAGACAATGGAGAATTATCTTGCGGCAAAGAGTATTTTGTTTACCATATCAAAGGCAGGCGTGATAAACCGCGATGACAGCGGAAGCGACTATCTGCTTGAACATTCGACTTGCGAGAGAATGCTGACCTATGGCATTGAAAGTGATTGCGACATACACGCGTCCGATGTAAAGCTTTCCGAAAAAGGCGTTGCGTTTAAAGTTTCATACGAAAATAAAGAATATGATGTGGAATTGGGAATACCGGGGATGTTCTCGGTATATAATGCATTGACGGCACTCGGATGTCTTGTGTCGGCGGGAATCCATATGGATGACGCGGTTGAGGGACTTAAAAGCGCAAGGGGCGTAAAAGGAAGAATCGAAGTTGTGGAAACAAACCGCGATTTCAGCGTAATTATCGATTATGCGCATACGCCCGACGGTCTCTATAACGTCATCCGCACGATAAGAGGGTTCTGCAAAGGCAGAATAATAACGGTGTTCGGCTGCGGCGGCGACCGCGATGCGGGCAAACGCCCTAAAATGGGCAGAATAGCGGCAGAGCTTTCGGATTATTGTGTTGTGACAAGTGACAATCCGCGAACGGAGAACCCCGTGGCAATCATCAATGATGTTGTCGAGGGCGTAAAGAACGGAAAGTGTGACTATACGGTTGTGGTAAACCGCTTTGAGGCGATTGAAACGGCTTTGGATATGGCGAAAAAAGATGATGTTGTTTTGCTTGCCGGAAAAGGTCACGAAACATACCAGATTTTAGCGGATCGCACAATCGATTTTGACGAGAGAGAAATCGTGAGAAAACTTTTGAACATTCAAGGTGATTGATGCTGAGAAAATGTATATCTCTCAATCATAACCGGGAGCGGAGAAATGGAGATTTGAACTAATATGGAAAAAATATTTACTGTAAGCCGTGCGGCGAAAGCGGTATCGGGCAAACCGATAAATTGCGAAAATATCACGGAGGAACTTATCGGTTCGGTGTCAACCGACACGAGGACCATAAAAGACGGAGCGGTGTTTGTTGCGCTCAAAGGCGAGAATTCGGACGGACATAAGTATATAAAAAAGGCGGCGGAACTCGGCGCAATATGCTGTATCGTACAAGACGGTGCGGATATTCCCGACAACATCCCTTGCATAGCCGTTGACGATACATCTCAAGCCCTGCTTGACCTTGCCGCCGCATATCGGCGCGAGTTTAAAATTCCCGTTGTTGCCGTAACGGGCAGCGTGGGAAAGACCTCAACGAGAGGAATGATTGCGAGCGTTCTGGCTCAAAAATACAAGACACTTGCGACCGAGGGAAATTTTAATAATGAAATAGGCGTACCCCATACGATTTTTCGGCTGGATAAAACCCACGAAATAGCGGTTTTGGAAATGGGAATGAACCATTTCGGCGAGCTTGCGAGAATTACGGTTGCGGCACAGCCCGATACGGCGGTTATAACAAATGTCGGAGAGGCTCATATTGAGAATCTCGGCAGCCGTGAAGGAATTTTAAAGGCAAAGCTTGAAATCCTTGACGGTCTGACCCACGGCGGCACGGTTGTTTTGTGCGGCGATAATGATTTGCTCTGGGGCATAAACGGTTCGGTTGAATTTGAAACGGTGTATTGCGGAATAAACAATACGAGATGTGATTTGGTTGCCGAAAACATAAAGGTAAGCGCGGACGGAACAGAATTCAGCTTTAAATATGAGGATAAAGAATATAACGCAAGAATAAGCGTGCCGGGCATTCATCATGTATATAATGCGTTGATTGCGGTTGCAATCGGCGTAAAGTATAACGTGCCGATGAATGACATAATATGCGGAATCCGCGAATTCATTCCCGACGGTATGCGCCAGGCGGCGGTTAAAATCGGAAACTTTACCGTTATTAAAGATTGTTATAACGCAAACCCGACCTCGATGCGGTCGGGACTCGATGTCCTGTCACTTGTCGAAACAGACGGCAGGCGTGTTGCGTGTCTCGGCGATATGATGGAACTCGGAACAATATCCGAACAGGCACATCTGAATGTCGGTGCGCTTGCGGCACGGTCAAAGGTTGACTGTCTTATCACCGTCGGCGAGAGAGCAAAGCTGATTGCGCAGGGTGCAAAGGATTCGGGTATGCCCGAGGACAAGATTTTTTCGTTTGACAACAACGATGAGCTTTGCGCCGAGATAGGAAATATCTTAAAAGACGGCGATGTGATACTGCTTAAAGCGTCAAGAAGTATGAAACTTGAACAAATTGCGGATTATATGGAAAAAATATGGAGTAAAAAATAAAAAGACAAAAGAGAGGCTGTTTGGCATATGTATTTATTTATAGGAGCAATCGGAGCATTTATAATTTCACTTTGTATGGGTATGATTTTGATACCGGTTTTGCACAAGCTTAAATTCGGACAGGAAATCCGTGAGGAAGGTCCGAAATGGCACGCAAAAAAATCGGGTACGCCGACAATGGGCGGTCTGATTTTTATTGCCGCGATATTCGCAATGTCGGCGATATGCTGTGTGCTGGGCTTGTTTTTTGGAATAGATATGCCTGCGGATTCAACGTATCTTAAAACCCTTGTGATGCTTTTGTGCCTGTCGGCGGTGTACGGCGTAATAGGTTTTATCGATGACTATATTAAGGTAATACTTAAAAGAAACCTCGGCCTGACCGCAAAACAAAAGTTTTTGTTACAGCTTGTTGCGGCGGTCGGGTTTGTATGCTGGGCAGTTTACGGAATGGATATTGCAACGGTGGTAAAGATTCCGTTCACCTCAATAGAGCTTGATTTCGGGATATGGTTCGTTCCGTTTGCCGCGCTTGTAATAATCGCAACGGTGAACAGCGTGAATTTAACCGACGGACTTGACGGACTTGCAACGTGCGTAACCTGTATGGTGGCTCTGTTCTTTATTCTTTTTGCGGATAAAGTCGGTAACAGAGCGGTTGCTCTGTTCGCGTCAATCCTGCTCGGAAGTCTTATGGGATTTTTGATGTATAACAAGTTCCCGGCAAAGGTTTTTATGGGCGACACGGGTTCGCTGTTTCTCGGCGGTGCGGTGTGCGGAATGGCAATAGTCACCGAACAGCCGCTTGCGCTTTTGATTGTCGGGTTGGTGTATGTAATAGAGTCGCTTTCGGTTATATTACAGGTTATTTCATTTAAGACAACGGGAAAACGAATTTTTAAGATGAGTCCGATTCACCATCATTTTGAAATGTGCGGTTGGAGCGAAACAAAAATCGTTATAACGTTTACGATTGTTACGGCAGTGCTTTGCCTTTTGATGCTGAATTTCGGATAGAATACGGTTCATACGGGAATATTTGATTTTATATCAAATATTCTTGTTATGTTTAATTGTGACAAGACCTATTATTAAAACCGAAACGGAGGAATAAATATGCAGAACGGGCGAGGTTATAACAGAAACGGCGGCGGACGTGCCGTTCGCCGAGACACCCCCGTGAAAAGGACGGCGGCACCGAACGTACATAAAAGACCGTCAAAGCAGGGCGGACACGGGATCAGATTTTTGAACAACATAAAAATAAGTACGGGCAACGTTGATTATATGTTTTTGGGCGTTGTGATTGTTCTTATCACATTCGGACTTGTTATGCTGTTCAGTGCAAGCAGCGGAACGGCATATTCAACATACGGAAACGCATACTATTTTGTCATTCGCCAAGCGGCGTGGACGGCAATCGGCGCTGTTCTTATGATGATACTTTCAAAGATAGATTATCACAGCTATAATGCAAAAATCAATATGATTGCATATGTGGTTGTCGTATTATTATTGATTACGGTTTTGGTAATAGGAACAGAGGTCAAGGGCGCGAAACGCTGGATTTTCGGATTTCAGCCGTCCGAGGCGGCAAAGGCGGTTATCGTTATCGTTTTGGCGTATACTTTGAGCCTTCCGAATAACCAAAAGGATTTGTGTACGGTAAGGCGCGGAATTTTTCCGTATTTAAAAACCGTGTTTGACGGCGTTATTATGCCGCACGGATTGTTGGTCGGCGGTTTTTGCCTTTTGCTTTCGAAACAGCCGCACTTTTCTTGTATATTGCTTATTGTCGGCGTGGCGGCGGTTATGTTTATCGCCGCCGGAATCCCGATGCGGCATATCGTGATATGCGGCGGTGCGGTTGCGGCAATTCTGGTGATTTACGGTGTAAGCGCCGAATATCGTCTGGCAAGACTGACGTCGTTTTTGGATCCTTTTAAGGATATGCAAGGTGACGGTTATCAGATAGTGCAATCACTCTATGCAATAGGGTCGGGCGGTTTGTTCGGCGTAGGTCTCGGAAAGAGCCGTCAAAAATTTATGTCGCTGCCCGAGCCGCAAAACGACTTTATCTTTTCGGTTTTGTGCGAGGAACTCGGATTTATCGGCGCGCTTGTTTTGATATTATTATTTGCCGCACTGTTATACCGAGGAATAAAGATTGCCAAAAATTCGCCCGATTTGTTCGGTTCGCTTTTGGTGGTTGGCTTTGTTGCACAGATTATAATCCAGGTAATTTTGAATATTGCGGTTGTAACGTCAACCGTTCCCGTTACGGGTATGCCTCTGCCGTTTTTCAGCTACGGCGGAACGGCGATGTGTATTACCATGGCTGAAATGGGGATTGTTTTGAATGTTTCGAGACAATCAAAAATGCTTATATAAATAACATAACGGTCTGGGGGAATTAAATTGAAAATTCTGTTTGCCGGCGGCGGAACGGCGGGACATATTAACCCTGCTCTTGCGATAGCAAACCGAGTGAGAGAGCTGTACAGCGATACTGAGGTGCACTTTGTCGGCACAAAAGAGGGGCTTGAGGCGGGACTTATTCCGCATAGCGGTTTCCCGATTGATTTTATAAAAGTTCACGGCTTTGAACGAAAGCTGAGTTTTGGAACTCTCAAAACTGCGGCGGAATTGCCGGCGGCTGTTGCCGCGTCAAAAAAGATAATAAAAAAGTTCAAACCCGATGTCGTGGTCGGCACGGGCGGATATGTGTGCGGTCCGGTGCTTTATGCGGCGGCAAGGCTTAAAATTCCGACATTGGTGCATGAATCAAACGCCTTTCCCGGCATTACCACAAAAATTTTATCAAGGTACGTTGACGAGGTTGCGATTGGAATTGATGACGGAAGAAAGTTTATCCCGGACGCAAAGAATATCGTCTTTACGGGTAATCCCGTCCGTCCGTCAATCCTGACGGTTGAGCGCTCTGCGGCACGTGCCGAGCTTAACCTTGATGACAGACCGTTTGTGATAATTTTCGGCGGCAGTCTCGGCGCAAGAGATTTTAATAAGGCGGCTGCGGATTGGATATGCTCGGTTGCCGATTCCCATAAGTACAGAATACTTATGGGAACGGGAAAGCTGAATCAATATGATGCAGTGATGAAAAGATTTGCCGATAACGGGGTTGATACCGAAAAATACGATGATATTACAATAAGCGAGTACATTTATAATATGGATGTTGCGATGAATGCCGCGGATTTGGTTATATCCCGTGCAGGGGCAAGCACTCTTGCCGAGCTTACCGCGATAGGAAAGCCCGCGATTCTCGTTCCGTCACCGTATGTTACCGATAATCACCAAGAGCATAACGCAAGAGCGATTGAACGCGGCGGCGGCGCGGCGGTAATCCCCGAGGCGGAGCTTTCGGCAAAGAGTATAGACGCGGCGGTGAGCGATATAGTAGGCTCAAAAACCAAGCTTGTTGAAATGGGAACGAATTCGGCAAAAATGGGTGTTCCCGATTCTGCCGATAGGATATGCAAAGAGGTTCTGCGCCTTATCGACAAAAACAAATAAAATTATTTTTGTGGCGGTCGGTGCTTTGCTTTCACACAAAACCGATTATTTCATATAACGATAGTATAGGCGAATTTTTTCGTTTATAAATTATATGAAACGGAGGAAGCAAGGTGTGTGAGCTTATTATAAACGGCGGAAATCGCCTTTGCGGCGAGGTGAAAATACAAGGCAGTAAAAACGCGTCACTGCCGATTCTGGCAGCAACACTGTTGACGGACGAAAGATGTGTGATACATAACTGTCCGAATATTTCGGACACAAAGACGGCATTTGAAATCCTGAACGATTTGGGTGCGGATGTAATCTCTCTTAGAGATTATGTTATCGTAAGAGCAAAAAAACTTTGCAACGATAAAATTCCGCAGGACTTAATGGGAAGGATGCGTTCGTCCGTTATGTTCTTGGGTGCGATTCTGGCGAGGTGCGGAACGGCGGTTATCTGTAATCCCGGCGGCTGTAACCTCGGCGAACGTCCGATTGACATACACCTTCGGTCGCTGCGGCGGCTCGGGGTGAGGGTATGCGAAACAAACGGCTGTATATTTTGCAGCCTCGGCGAAAAAACCGCGGGTGAGGTGACATTGCTCTATCCGAGCGTGGGCGCAACAGAGAATATAATGCTGTTGTGCGCAGGACTTGATACATCGGTCAGGATAAATAATGCCGCGCGAGAACCCGAGATTGTTGATTTGCAAAACTTTCTTAATCTTATGGGCGCGGACATCCGCGGCGCAGGTACCGAAACAATAACGATTTATCCGTCGCAAGGACTTCACGGGTGCGAATATCGGGTTATGCCGGATCGAATCGTTGCGGCGACATATGCCTGTGCAACGGCAGCCTGCGGCGGCGAGGTGAGTCTTGTCGGTGCTGAATCGGGGCATATGCGGATTGTGAACGCTGCACTTTGTGCGGCAGGCTGTGAGATAAAGAACAACGGTTCGGGAATTTTAGTTTGCGCTGATTCAAGGCCAAAGGCGATAGAGATGATAAAGACCCTTCCGTATCCGGGTTTTCCGACAGATGTCCAGCCACTTTTGGGTGCGGTTCTTATGACCGCCGACGGTGACAGCGAGCTTTGTGAGGCAATATTCAAAAAACGATTTGAATATTATTCCCAGCTCGAACTTATGGGTGCGGATGCAGAGATAAAAGGCAACACGCTTGTTATACATGGCAGAGAACGTCTGTTCGGCACAGAGGTTAGCGCGGCTGATTTGCGCGGCGGCGCGGCTTTGATAATAGCTGCTCTTGCGGCAAGCGGCACAACCGTTGTGAATAACGTGCACTATATAGACAGAGGATATGAGAGCATCGAAAGGGATTTAAAACTTATCGGTGCGGATATAATGCGAATATAAAACTAAACCGTTTGAGAAAAGGAATGAGGTAAGTTGAGACAAAATTCAGACGACAGAAAAACGGGACGTCCGCGGCGCAAAACAAGGATGTCCCTTAAAATACCCGTATTGATAATCGTGCTGGTTTTGGCAGTGGTGACAACAATCGCGCTTATGCTGCCTGTATTTAACGTTGTCGAGGTTTATTGCGAGGGAAATTCCGAGGTTAAGACCGAGGATATAATAACCGCGGCAAAGCTCGAAACGGGAAAAAATATTTTTCTTGAAAATCTGGGCAGAGCAAGGCGAAGCGTTGAGTCGATAACCAATATTAAATCGGCGGAAATACGCCGCGTTTTTCCGAACAAGATATGTATTTCCGTATCAGAGAGAGTTCCGTTCGCGTATGTGCCGTCAAACGGCGGAGTTGCGCTCGTTTCCGAGGACGGAATTGTGCTCAAAGTTCCCGACGGCGGCGAAGCGGCGATGATTTCCGATGCCAAAACGCCAAAGTTCGATACCGCTCAAACAGACGGCGAAAAATCGGACAGCAGTAAAACGAATGACAAAAAATCGGACAGCGAAAACAAAAATTCGGATACAACCGATGATTCCGATAATAAAAATGATGATTCTTCCGACAATAACGACTCAAACTCTGATAATAAGTCGAACGATTCGCAAAATTCGGACAAGTCCGATTCGAAAAATTCCGATAGCGGTCAAAATAATTCGGGTTCGGACAGTGCTGCCGGTCAGACGGAAAACTCCGATGTTTTGGCTGTTCCTCTTGTGTCGGGATTTGAATTGAATAACGTTAAAGAGGGTAAAAAGGCAGAGAGCGGCGATTCCGATAAGTTCAACAAGATGTATGAGCTTTGCCGCGCATTAAAGGGTGCGGAGCTTTTGAATCGGACAACATATATAAATGTTGAAAACCTCGATGATATAACCGTGGTAATAGAAAACAGACTTGAAGTACAGCTTGCCAAGGCGGAGAATATTAATTATAGGTGCAGGTTTTTGGCAGAAGTGATAAATACCAAGCTGTCGGCGACAGAATCCGTGATTTTGGATTACAGAGGCGACGATATATACGCAATCAATCGCGATGACGGCGGCGAAAGGGTTAAAAAGACAAAGACAAATAAGAGTACGGACAACAGTGATGGCACAACCGATAAAAAGAACGATGCGGACACAGACGGCTCGGACAATTCGGACGATTCAACCGGGTCGAATGATACAAGCAGTTCAAGCAGTTCAAGCAGTTCAAGCAATTCAAGCAATTCAAGCAATTCGAGCAATTCGAGCAGTTCAAACAGTTCAAGCAATTCGAGCAATTCAAGCGGTTCAAACAGTTCAAGCAATTCGGATAGTTCGTCATCGAAAGAGAATTCGGGTTCATCACGGACAAATTCGACTTCATCGGACGAACAAGACGAGTATCTTTAATATGAGAATAGCGAGGAACATGTGATTTCATATATTAAAAGAGCTGTGGCAATATTGTTTGCCGCAGCTCTTTTTTCGAATATCCGATTCAGCCGCAAAAAGGGGGGGAAGTGACTTAAATCGTCTCGATTTTGATAAGATTTGTGTTTCCCGATTTTCCGTTGGTAATACCGCCGGTTATGACAATGCTGTCGCCCGAATTCAATTCAAGGTTTTTCTTTGCCGCCGAAAGCGCATGATAAAACAGAACATCGGTTGAGTTAAACTGTTCGCTGAGTACGGGTGTGACACCCCACGAAAGGGCAAGCTTATACCACACCTTTTTATTTGTTGCCATTCCGATAATGTCTATCGGCGGACGGAATCTCGATACCATTCTGACCGTCATTCCCGACATCGATGTAACGACAATTGCCTTTGCCGCAATATCTATCGCCATGCCGCAGGTCGCGTGCGAAATAGCATCAAGTTTGTTCTTTATCTTAAGATCCGTGTTTCTGAAACGTTTGTCATAATGTATATGAAGCTCCGCTTCTTCAACAATTTCAGACATTGTGCTGACGGTCTCGACGGGATATTTGCCTGCCGCGGTTTCGCCCGACAGCATAACCGCACTTGTACCGTCAAAAACTGCGTTTGCCACATCGGAAATCTCTGCACGCGTGGGGCGCGGATTATATATCATTGTTTCAAGCATTTCCGTTGCGGTAATAACACGTTTTCCCAAAAGACGACATTTTGTGATTATATATTTTTGTACGGCGGGAAGCTCGGCAAAGGGAATCTCAACACCCAAGTCACCGCGCGCAACCATTATTCCGTCGCATACTTCGCATATTTCCTCAATATTATTGATGCCGGTGCGATTTTCTATTTTGGCGATGACATCGATGTTGCCGCCGCCGTTTTCGCTCAAAAAGTTATGTATGTCAATCAGGTCTTGTTTGCACGAAACAAACGATGCCGCAACATAGTCAACGTTGTTGCGTATACCGAACAGCAAGTCCTTTTTGTCCTGTTCGCTCAAATAAACCTGATTCAATACCTTGTTCGGAAAGCTCATACTCTTTCTGTCCGAGAGTGTACCGCCGACAATGACTTTGCATACGATGTCGGTATCTTTGATTTCTTTGACATCGAGAATAACAAGTCCGTTATTGATTAAAACCCTGTCACCGACAGAGAGGTCGTTTACCAAACCTTTATAACTTACCGAGACAATGTTTTCATCGCCCTGAACATCGCGCGTGGTAAGAGTGAATGTATCGCCGTCATTGATTGTAACGCTTGAATTTTTAAAGGTCTTGATTCTGTATTCGGGTCCTTTTGTATCAAGCATAATGGCAATGGGAAGATTAAGCTCTTCGCGTACCGATTTTATCATATTGATTTTAGCGAGGTGTTCCTCGTGCGTGCCGTGCGAAAAATTCAGACGCGCAACATTTAAACCGGCATTACACATATTGATAAAAACCTGTTTGTCGGTGCTTGCCGGGCCTATTGTACATACAATTTTTGTCTTCCTCATTTTTTGCTCCTTTAGGTCATGTATTCGGTAATATAACTAAATTAAGATATTTCCCGCCCCAGTAGGCGGCGAATTCCGCTTATTTTTTTCAGTGACGGGATACAATCCCTCACTGAAAACGTTGAATGACGGAACTTTCAGCCCCTTATTGAACCGTATATCGCTTTTTAGATAAATCAAAAATAACCTCACTATAAATTATACTACTAAAATTGCAAAAAAGCAAGTTAATCCCAAGTAAAATATATGATGAATTTAATTATAATTCAAGTAATGTTGCACAAAATTTTAATTCGGTGTTGTAACATAATGCCTTGCTGTGATATAATATAAAAAAGTATTATTTCAAAAAGGGGATGACAAGGATGACGAATGAAGGTATGACGATTGCAAAGAGTAAGGATAAAGCAAGAGAGTCAAAACCGATAAATAAAGAGAGCGGGCATTGCAACCGAGAATGGAAAGACGAAATTAAGGGGATGAGTATTAAAAACTTTATTATGTTGTTTTTATCGGGAGTGATAAATGCAATCGGAGTAACGATTTTTATCGCGCCCGTCAATCTGTACGACAGCGGCATATCGGGAACATCGATTCTTTTGTCACAGCTCACCCCCGAATATCTGTCACTTTCCGTTTTCCTGATTGCGCTGAACGTTCCGCTGTTTTTGTTCGGATTAAAACGCCAGGGGGCGGCGTTTACAATATACGCAATTTTTGCGGTTGCGATTTACTCAATATCGGCGTGGCTGATAACAGACGTTCTTCCCGTGGATGTAAGTATCGCGTCACCGCTTGCCGGTGATGACTTGCTGCTTTGCGCACTGTTCGGCGGTATGATTTCGGGAATAGGCAGCGGTCTTTCCATAAGATACGGCGGCGCAATGGACGGGATAGAGGTAATAGCGGTTATATTCGCCAAACGAATAGGGATAACGGTCGGAACTTTTGTTATGGGATATAATGTGATATTATATCTTGCGAGCGGTGTAATTTTAAAGAGCTGGATTTTGCCGTTGTATTCAATAGTAACATATGCGGCGGCGCTCAAAACGATAGACTTTATCGTTGAGGGTATAGACCGTTCAAAGGCGGCTTTGATAGTGACAAATAAACCCGATATAATATGCGAAAAGCTGTCGGATGAATTTGAATGCGGTATTACTCTTATGGATGCAAAAGGCTATTATTCGAATTCGGATAAAACCGTAATATATATAATAGTGAACCGCTTTCAGATAACAAAACTCAGGACAATGATACATCGGCTCGATGAAAAAGCGTACATATCCATATCCGAGGTTGCCGATGTTTTCAGCTCATCGACAAAATAAGAAGTTTAAGTGATTTTATTTTGAGAGGTATAGCGGAAATTTATGTCCGCTATACCTCTTTTATGCCCTTGCCGAGCTTGCCGACTGCCTTTTTTTCGATTCTCGAAACATATGAACGTGAAATATTGAGCAGTTTTGCGACTTCGCGCTGGGTATATGCCTTTGTGCCGCCAATGCCATAGCGCAAAATAATAACCTTTCGTTCGCGTTCGTCAAGCTCGGATTTGATATTTTCATAAAGCTGACGAACTTGAATATCGGTGTTTATTTTGTCAAAAATATCAGCAGTGTCGCTTTTTAAAATATCAATCAGCATAATCTGATTGCCTTCTTTATCAACCCCGATTGTTTCGCTCAGCGAAACATCACCCTGAGTCTTTTTCTGTGTCCTCATCAGCATAAGTATTTCATTATCAACACAGCGCGCGGCATATGTGGCGAGACGTGTGCCTTTTGAGGGGTCAAAGCTGGTGATGCCTTTGATTAATCCGATTGTGCCGATTGAAATTATATCTTCGTTGTCCTCGCTCGAATTTGAGTATTTCTTTGCAATATGCGCAACAAGCCGCAGATTATGTTCAATCAGCACATCGCGCGCAGCCATATCTCCGTTTTTGTACCGCTCGATATAGAATTGTTCGTCTTTGGCGGACAGCGGCTTTGGAAAAGAGCTGTTGCCCGAAATGTACGAGAGCAACAGCGTGACCGAACTTATAATTGTTTCAAAAAAAGAAAATAACATATAAATATCCACCTCTTGAATTTAGGTAATATATTTATATGTCAAATTCTGTCCTGTTATTTCAAATTTTAGAGTTCGATTTAATAATTCCCGCACCGATAACTCATTGATTGAGATTAGTTTTCATAAACCGTACCGTCTTTGGCTTTTTTTATCGCAGCAATGGTTGAATCATCCATGCCCTCTTTTCTGCCGAGAGCCATACCTTTATCCAAAATGCCTCTGCTTACATTGCACATCTCAGATACCACCTCGCTTATACCTATATTTTATTACACCATTGCAATAATTGCAAGACAATTTTAATTAAACTTACTATGTTATATAAAAATTGTCTTTTTCTTTGCTGATATTTATTAGTTCGTCAAGATGGATTTTTTCCGATTAGGCTGTTATTTCTGATTTGCGAAGGCTTTTTGTTATACTTATTTTTAAAGCTCCTGTAAAAATAGCTTGAATTATTAAAACCGCAAAGATAGCATATATCGGTTACGGAAATATTGGTTGATATAAGCAGATTTTGGGCATATGACAGCCTTAAATCCAAAATATATTCCGAAAGTGATTTGTCAAAGTACTTTTTAACATATCGCGAAAGCTGTTTATAGGATTTGCCGCTTTTTTTTACCATTGAATCGATACCGTTAATGTATAATTTTTCTTTTTTTACATTGTTTATGAACAGGTTAAACCACGTCGGGGCGTCAAGGGATTGCTCCATTTTCTTTTTATATTTAAATAAATAGTTTACAAAAATATCGCAAAGCAGATTTTTGTAATATTTCAGCAAAGCATCCTTATCGTTAAAATCCATTGATTCAATTTTCTTTAAGTTAACCAAGAGGGTGCTGCAATCATCTTGTGACAAAGTAAAAGTGGGCGGGTATTTTGCCGATAACAATTGTTCCAATGTTGAATCCGGTCTGAGATATTCAAACAATTTATCGGCTATTGCCTGTGTAAATCCGATTTGAATATATGAATGTGTTGTATAGGGATTGTGATTGGAATGTATATCATTCGGTCTGATAAATACAAGAGAACTTTGAGGCAAAACAAATTTTTTATCCGCCACAAGATGCACCATATTGTCGGACAAAGTTAAAAAGATTTCATAAAATTCGTGGTTATGTATTCTTTTGTCCGAAATACTGTCTTTTATAAAAGTGTAAAAAAATGGAATTTCGTCAAAGAAATAGCTTTCCGTATATTTCAAGCCAAACACCTCGCTTTGCTCATATAGTATTTATACGAAAAATTTTAGTTAAAAAAATTATTTTAATTTTTTTCTTAAAGATACCATAAAATCAGCGTTTTGTCAACATCATAACAAACGGTTTTAAATAAAAATTTTAGATGTGTCCGTATAGTACACTTTGTGTCTTTATAGTGATAGAATGTTATTTTCTTTTATGATATATTTTAATTGAAAAATATTTTACCGAGAGGAAAGTTTATGAATAATTATCGACAGTTTTATAAAGAGGCAGAACCAATATGGCTTAAAGGATTGAGTAAAGAGTTAAATATTTGTATGGATACGGTTTTTGAGGGGACTTATAAAAATCTTTTTTTGCTGATAGCGGGGTCTACATATTATCAGGTTTTTGTCAATAAAAAGCTGATTCATTACGGACCGGAGCGGAGGGCAAAGAATTGTTTTTCAATTGACCGTGTATCCGTTCCGGACTTATGCGATGATGATAAAATCACGATCAGATGTATCGGATATAATTGCAGGTCGTTTTCAAACGTGAATCAAAATTCCTTTTTGATTGCCGAGTTAATATCGGAAGATAAAGTTGTTGCGGCAACGGGTAAAAAAGAGTTTAAATATTACAATAATATAATGCATGAAAAAGATGTCGTGAGATATTCGTCACAGAGGAATTTTTCAGAGGTATGGGATTATAGAAAAATAATGAAAGAATATGAAATCGAGAGAACATCGGTTGACGGTGAATTTGCAATGAGAAAAACTCCGTATTCCGAGTATACGGAATTACAAGCGGAAAGATCGGAGATTTTGAGATATAAAACGGTTGATGAGCTGTCAGGTCCGATTTTTGAATATTTAATAAATCCGCCCAAAAATTTTGACCATTTCAATTATGATAAAATAAAAGAAAAACCGCTTGAGTTTTATCTCAGAACAAGAATTGACAAAAACGGCAAAATGGAGTTGGAAAGATGGAAATTCAACAGTATCCAAGCAGGTTTCTTGAATATAGAGGCAGAGGTGTATGAAGATGCAGAGCTTATAATAGTTTTTGCGGAACAGCTTGACAAAAATGAGCGGCCTAATTTAAAGTGCCTGGATTCGAGTAATATTATCAAATATTATCTTCCAAAGGGAAAGCACACCGTTTGTTCGCTTGAACCGTATACCGAGATGTACTGTGAAATACTGCATATAAAAGGTTCTTTTGATATAAAATCGGTTAAAGTTTCCGAGCTTGCTTTCCCGGAAAAGCAGATAAAACCCGTTAAGATAGACGATCCCGAAATTGAGCTTATATACAAAGCAGCTATAAAAACTTTTCGGCATAATGCGGTGGACTTGTTTATGGATTGTCCTTCACGAGAGAGGGCGGGGTGGCTGTTTGACAGCTTTTATACCGCCAGGGCAGAATTTGAGCTTACCGGGGCATCTAAAATAGAAGATTCATTCTTAAGAAATTTTTTGGACGGCGGAATATATTCGGGTAAAGGCGGCGTAACGGAAATGTGCTATCCGTCTGAGGTATATTCAAATAACTTTATACCGCAATGGTCAATGTGGTACGTGCTTGAGGTCTATGAATATACAGAGCTTAGAAAAGGCAGTATAGCCAAAGATAAGTTTAAAAAACAGATTTATGATTTGATTGATTATTTTAAAAGCTATGAGAATGAATATGGCTTGCTGGAAAGGCTGGGCGGTTGGAATTTTGTCGAGTGGTCCAAGCTAAATACCAGGGTACAGGATGTTAGCTGGCCGACAAATATGCTTTATTCAAAAATGCTGAAAAAAATAGGCGAGTTGTATAATGATGATGAGCTCTTGCGTAAATCGGAATTATTAAGACAGGTGATAACGGATATGTCGTTTGACGGAAAGCTTTTTCACGACAGAGCAATAAGAAAAGACGGTGTATTAAAAAACACAGACGAGTTTTCGGAAACGGCTCAGTATTATTCGATATACTTTGGCATTGCGGATAATACGGATAAGTTCCGTACAATATTTGATATATTGTACGGAAGATGCAAAATTGATGAATTATCGGATTATACCGAGATAGAGCCGTCGGACGCAATACCGGGGATTTATATGCGCCTTGACTTGCTTGTAAACTTCAAGAAGTATGATTTGGCAACAAAATACATAAAAAAATACTTTTTGGATATGGCAAGAACAACGGGTACATTATGGGAAAGAAAATCGGGTATTACAAGCCGAGATCACGGCTTTGCGGCGTTTGTTGCTGTTCTTATCAGAAAAATAATTAAAAATAACAATAATATTCAATTTGAAAGGGTGGTAAATTATGAATAGTAAAATGATAGCAAAGAGAATTTTTTCTTTGATACTGATGCTGAGTATGGTTGTTTCGATGATGTGTACGGCGCCTGCGAGCGCAGAGGTTCAGGCGGATATTATCTTAAAAACAACGGGCTTAAAGCCCGATTCGGAGATTCCGCTGTATGAAACGATGAGAGCTGTTTTAAACGGCGAAACGGCAACGGGATATGCGTGGAAGTATGAGGGAAGCACAATAGTCAGAGGTACGGAGGAAACATTTATCGTACCGTCAAATTTTATGGACGGGGATAAGGACGGAAGCCTTGCGCAAAAGAAACTATATTGTGAGATAACATATTCGGGAGGAACGGTCACGACGCCAATATATCCGATTGAGAAATATGTGAACTACGTTCCGCACAGCGATAAAAATAAGGATGGCAATAATACGTATGCGATGCTTCCGAATAAGCAGGATTCGGCAGAGGCTTACACTTTTTCGGTAGACGGAAAGAGATTCGTTTTGGCTGACAGCAGAAATGTAAGCGATAATGCATACTTTATAATGGCGCTTGACGCATACGGTGATATATTTAACGGAGATACAGCGGGTGCGCAGAGTACGACCGCATGGAAAAATTATAAAGGTCAGACAGGATTTGAGGCAGACAGTGACGGCAAAACGATTCAAGATTACATCTTTACGACAGGTAACAACTTTGAGAGCTTAGGCAGTGATCACGAAACAAGATATACCTTGCCTTTGGCATTTAAAGATTATATAAATTATAATCATTCGTGGCAATTTGCATCGGATAAGTACGGCTCGCAAAAGGTTACGACCGCCGGTGTCAATATTCCGTCGCTGAGCGATTATAAAATGTTTAAGGACATTGTCGGCTGGAAGGACGGTATGCAGGATATAGGCGGTGCGTCACCGACATTAATCAGAGATTTGTATGCGGCGGGAAGTCAGAATACCAACGGTGCAGGTCAGGTTGTCGGTGCGGGCGGCGGCGAAACGCATAACCTAAACGGCCCGTATTTGTTCAGACCGTGTTTTTGGCTCAATAAGACATTCTTTGAGAACAATATCATAGATTTAACAACAGCAGGTTCAGAGGTAATCAAGATTTTAAAAGACAGCACTTTCTGTAACAGAGCTGCTCTTGAAAACTTGTATACGGGGTCGGAATATGAGAATGAATACAAAGATATTATTGAGGGGCCGAAAGCGGATATTATCTTAAAGACAACAGGCTTAAATCCCGATCCCGAAATTCCCATGTATGAAACAATAGAGGTATCTTTTCCGAAGACGGCAACGGGATATGCGTGGAAATACGAGGGAAGCGAAACTGTCAGAGGTACTGAGAAAACATTTACCGTACCATCCAATTTTATGGACGGGGATAAGGACGGAAGCCTTGCGCAAAAGAAATTATATTGTGAGGTAACTTATTCGGGCGGAACGGTTGTAACGCCTTCTTATCCGATTGAAAAATATGTGAATTATATTCCGCACAGTTATTACAACTTGGACGGCAAAAATTTCTATAAAAAGGTTTCGAATAATGAAAACTCAAACTCGGATTATGTTTTCAGCATTGATGGAAAATCATTTGTTTTGGCAGATACAAGAAACATTGATGATAACGCATATTTTGTTGTTGCGCTTGACGCATACGGAGATATATTCAACGGTGACAAGGATGCACCAAGTGACACAAAATGGAAAAACTATATAGGTCAAAAGGGTTTTCAGGCGGATAATGAGGATAAAACGATTCAAGATTACATCTTTACGACAGGAAATAATTTTGAAAGCTTGGGCAGCGATCACGACACAAAGTATACCTTGCCCTCGGCGTTTAAAGATTATATAAATTATAACCATTCGTGGCCGCTTTGCTCGGCAAAGAACGGTTCTATGAAAGAGTATAAGACGGGCGTTTCGATTTTATCGTATGCGGATTATATGATGTTTTCCGATAAAATCGGATATAAGGATAATATGCCGGCGGAATACAAAAGCAACGGAGTGTTGTTGAGAGACCTTGTGTCATCGGAAAAATATGCATATCTTAATCCGGCAGGCCAGATAGTTACGCTCGGAGGGCTGGATACAAGCGGAGCCGGGCCATACTTGTATAGACCGTGTTTTTGGCTCAATAAGACATTTTTTGAAAATAATGTTATAGATTTGCCGACGGCGGGCTCGGAAGTAATCAAGGTCTTAAAAGACAGCACTTTCTGTGACAGAGCAACGCTTGATAACACATATCAATCTGCCGGCAAGGAGGCCGATGTAATAAGATATATTGATGAAATATATCCTCGCATTAAGGTTAAAGGAAGCAATGAATCGGGAAACAACGCAAAGCTTTATGATACGGTTGAGGCTGTTTTTGACGGCGAAAACATTGTTTCCGTTACCTGGCAGATTGGCGACGGAACAACTTGGACAGAGGCTTCGGGTGATTCCGTAAGCGGCAATGATTATATAATAATGCACGACAGTATCGGCAAAAAAATTCGGGCAATGGTTAATACAGGCAGCGCCGTTGTCGAGTCCGAAGTAATAACGATAGGAAAGGAAACGGAATGTTCCGCACCGGGAACAGCGGATGCCCCAAAGACATTGACCAATTCTCAAAACAGTAATCCCGATTATATTTTTAAGGTTGGTTCAAGAGGATTTGTATTGTTGGATACGAAAAATAATGATACTGCAAAATATTATGTTACGACAACAGAGTCATACGGAAGCGCAAACAGCACTGTTTCAAGTTCAAGAAATCCCAAAAAGTCATATTCGGCTGTCGGAACATATGCGGAAGAGTCCGGACTTAATATTCACTTAACATCGGACGGAAATGACTATTACGGCATAAAAGGCGAAGAGAGCAATACAAAGAGATATGCTCTTCCGGAGGAAGTATCAAACAGAATATATGAGAATGCCTATTTCAAGAGATATAAGTTCCCGGCGTGGCCGTCATGGCAGGCAAGCGAATATGTATCGGGCAATGTACAGATGTTATCTCAACAGGATTTTGAAACCTATAACGGAATTTTAGGCTGGAAGGACAATGTTTTTTCGGTTGACGGAAGAGATTTGACCGAGAGCGAAGATGCAACGTATCAATATTTGCTCAGAGATACCTGTGATACGTTAAATGCATGGACAACAAGCTCGGTTGTAACGTATCAGGGTACAACAACACAAAGAACGGATGTCGTGTCACTGGTAAGACCTGTATTTTATTTAAGCGGAGATTTCTTTAAGAGGGTTAGGCTTGATGATTTGGAAAATACGGGCTCGGCGATTCTTAATATGATGAAAGAAAAATATTATGTCGAGGATTTGGTCGGATTGTACTCTGAGTCAAAGCTCATAGAATTGGGATTTGACAGCAAGCTTAAAATAACCGATACATGGACGGATAAAAACGGAAGTCCGTTATCGGCGGCAACGCTGGCAAGCGCAGACTCGTTAAAGGTTAAGTATGAAATACAAAATACAACCGATAAACAATACAACAGCGCAGTTATGCTGCTCGCTGTGTACGATGATCTGGGAAGAATGATTAGTATCGATGTAAATGACAAGGTAAATATAAGTCCGAATGCAAAAACAACGGTTGAATGTAAAATAGACAGCCTTGCCGAGGGCGCGGCAAGCGCAAAGGCTATGCTTTGGAATAACCTCGATGAATTGGTTCCTTTATCGGGGGCAAGGACTATAAAATAAAAATATTGTTAGGAGAGCGGAATAATGAAGAAGAAAATCAGTTTTGCGATAGCGTGTATGGTTTTTGCAATGCTAAACATCAATGTTTTCGCATATGGAATTGATTCTTACGGAATTAAACTTTTTTCAACAGACAGCGGGGTGAACAGGGTATTATTCGGTTCTTTTAACAAAGATTCCGACACTTCGGTTAATTATTCGGATATAGAGGCGGTTGTCACATTGAGTGACGGCCGCCCGACCGAAAAAGTGAAAATAACAGATGAAATAAAAGCATCGCTGACAGGCGTGAATCAAAGGTTGACATATTGCTGGCAGGGAAGTGACAACGGCGAAACTTTTTTTAACATTGATAATGCGAATAAGGAAACATATACCGTAAGCTATTCGGACAATTATAAATACATACGATGTTTGGTGAAATTCGGAAGGCTTGTGTACAAAAGTTCCGCTGTTGAGGTTTTGGAGGAAACAACAAAAGCACCCGGAAATGTTAAGCCGGATAAAGAACATAATCTTTTCGGCGAGAGGGAAAACAGCAATGAGGAATATATTTTCTATGTTGACGACAAGGGATTTATTATTCTGGATGATTATTGCAACAAAGAATCCGAGTTTTATGTTACAACGACCCAAGCATACGGGGACGCAATAAACGCTTATTGCGGACGCAGTGAAACGGATGTGAATTCAAATAAAATAAAAGCGAATAAATTTGTCTCTGCTCACGGGGCATTGAGCCGGGAAAGTGACGGAAGCGATTTATCTCAATTATTGTTGGGAAACGGAAACGATTTGTCCATTGTTTCGGACGGTGAGGGTGGTGAGTATGCACTGCCGATTTCTGTGTCCGAGTATGTTTCACGTAATATCAATTTTAAGTTTTGGTCGGCCGGCTGGCTGAAAAACAAGCACTTTTACAACAGTCCTCAAAAAGGGAACGTATGGTTTTTGTGTTGGGATGACTTTGTGACTTACGGCGACAGGCTCGGTTACCGCGATGACGTGTTTGAAAACGGAGGAGATTGTTATTTCCTGAGAGATACAACGCCGAACGAGAATTGGTATTCCAATTCCGTAATGACAAAAGACGGTGTTTCAAAACCTTTGGACAACGCAAAAGGATTGGTCAGACCGGCTTTTTATTTAAAGCGTGATTTCTTTTTGAATACAAAGATTGATTTAAACAAAGCGGGAGAAGGCGTAATAGATATTCTTAAAAACCACTATACAACAGAGGAATTGTCTTCGCTGTATTCCGCAAAGGAGTTGTCGGATTATGGGTTTAAATCCGAAGGCTTGTTTAAAAGGTTTTTCTTAAATTATACAGAAAAGTTTGATAAGGTTGAAATTTTGCTCAAAAACAATCAAAAAGAGCCCCGAAAAATAACGGTGCTGATAGGGATTTTAAATACTAACGGAAGATTGGTCGGTGCTTTATCGGATTTGACAGTATTAAATCCGAACGAAGAAATTAAAAAAATTATGGATATATCAATTCCCGAATCCGAATGTGAGATAATTGCTTCGGTTATTGACTCGGATTGATTCACAGGAGGACATACTATGAAAAACATTACTAAGGCTTTGACCATTGGATTAATAGGCATCGAAATGCTTTTTTCGACAACGGGCTATGCACAGGTTGATAAGGTGGATGCTGATATAAAATCCGATGTTATAGACGTTAAAATAGCGGGACACGATACGGATAAGGAATCATCCGTAAGTGCGGTTGTGCTGAAAAACGGAATATCATGGGAAATGTACAAGGCTGCAACAGGGAAGGACAAATTTTCAATGATTGAATACAGCACAGAGATAAATACGGATGCTTTAGGTGATTGGAATTTGAATTTTGCTTTAAACGGAACCGAAAAAAGCAGACATATAATTATTATCTATGAAAGCGGTTCGGAACAAAGGTCGGCGCTGCAGATTATGGGCAGATATGAAATTGTTGACCTGATTAACAAGGCGGACAAAGAACAGGTTAAAGAAATTTTGAACAATTATTCAAAGTATCTGAATCTTGAAAGTAACCCCGTATATAATACTCTTTATAAGAATTCAAGTGATAATATAAAGGGGTATTTGTATGCCGGAATGGGCAATAAAAGCAATTATACATCGGTCGAGCAAATAGAGGGTGATGTCTTTGAGTTTACGGCTTTGGGATACATTTCAAAGGCAGAGGGATATGACCAAATTTATGATAATTTAAAAGATATTTTTGCGGTAATAGGATATGATTCGCATAAGTATGATGAGCTGTCGAATGAAAAAAAGTATGCCGTATGCCGCGGACTTGGAGATACATTTCAAAATAAAACTTTTGACAAAGGGAATTTAATTGCGGAATTAAATAAGCTTATCGACGAGCAGAACAAAACCTCGGGAGGCGGCTCAGGCAGCTCGGGCGGTTCGGGTAATTCGGGAGGCTTTGGCGGTTCGGGGGCATCTAAGGTCAGCTTTGACGCAGAAGAGGGTGCAATAGCGAATGATTCGGCGTTTGATGATATTGATTCTGTGCCATGGGCAAAGGACGCGATTGAATATTTGTCAAAATGCGGCATCATAAACGGAAAAAGCGCAAGAAGATTTTATCCCAATGACAATATTACAAGAGAAGAATTTGTTAAAATAGCCGTTTGTGCTTTTGAGATAAACGAAGAAGAGGATAAAGAACTTTTGTTTAAAGATGTTTCAAAAGGTGACTGGTATTATCCGTTTGTTTTAAAAGGCGTAAATTCGGGCTTGATAAACGGAATGAGCGTTGATGAATTTGGCGTGGGGATTGAAATCACCAGACAAGATATGGCAAAGATTATCTATTCGGCGGTAAAAGATAAAATTACGGAAGAGCGAGAGAGTACGTTCGGGGATTTTGATACGGTAAGTGACTATGCAAAAATCGCTGTGGCGAGTCTGAACAGAGCCGAAATAATCAATGGCTATGATGATATGTTGTTTATGCCAAGCAACAATGCGACAAGAGCCGAGGCGGCAAAGATGATTTATTCAGCACTTATGAAATTGAAATAAGGAGATAGAACATATGAATTTAGCAAACAATAGAATTATAAGGACAATAATAGTTGCAATTCTCGTTATTATGATACCGCTTGGGGCATACGCACAAGACCGTGCGGGTGAGGAAAATCAAAAGTTTGACGTTCCTGAGCTTTTAGCATCGCTTGGGATAATCAATGATGCCGATTATTCTGCGGATGATACTGTGACCCGTTCCGATTTTTCTGTATTTGCGGCAAGGCTTATGGGACAGACAGAGTCGGAAGTTAAAAGGATGAATGTCTATGATGTTGACCGGGATTATGAAAATGCGTGGGCGATAAGCTTTGCCGTTGACAACGGAATAATAAGTCTTGACGCGAGCAAAAAGTTTTATCCTCTCAGAAACATATCGGAGGCAGAGGTCATTGACGCAGTAATAAGTATCCTCGGTTATGCACCAAGGTACAGCGCAATGGGACATGATATGGCGGCGCAAAGGCGCATCCTGAACGAAATGGGACTTTCGTCATTGAATATTGAATATAAGAATACAGATATTACGATAGAAAAGCTTTGTGACGTATTCGAGAAAATTCTTTGTGTTCCCATGCTTGAACTTAAGACAATCCGAGATGACAACGGGCATAAGACTTTTTCATATACAAACAAGTATAATGTGACCCCGCTTGAAAGATGGCATAATGTTAAAAAGGTGTCGGGCGTTCTTTGTGCAACGGCAGGAGGTAACATTAATTTCAATGAGGGTCGTTCCGATAACTATTATTTAAAAGTTGACGATACATATTATTTTGTTTCGGATAAAGACGGTGATGATTATTTAGGGTATTATGTGGATGTATATTCAAAAATTGATACACGAGAGGTCGTATGTGTTGTTCCGGATACAAATGTCACCGAAAGCACGTATATCGAGGCAGAGGATATTGTAAGTTACAAAAGCGGAACTTTGACGTATTTAAGTAATGACAAGCGTAAAACAATATCCGTTCCGGCATCATCGGATATTGTGTACAACGGCGTGGCGGTTTCATCGGCAGACAGAGAAGCGGCAATGAATATCAAAGACGGATATATTGTTATCAATAAGTTTTCCGAAGGAAATACAAAAATGACAGTATTGGTGACAGAGTATGATGTTATAAAGGTTGGCGTAAAATCGGATAACGGATTTGTTTACGATGATATAATCGGCGGTAAAAAGCTTTGCCTTGACGAGTCGGCAATAAATGTAAAAATCAAAGATTCGGCCGGAAACAGCCTTACATATGATGATATTGCCGAGGGTGACATTTTGGTTGCAAGTGTAAGCAAAAATGGCGATAGAGCAAGAGTTATAAGGTGCGAAAATACGATAAGCGGCATCTTAAAATCGGTTGTAAACAAGGATGATAACCTGTTTATCAAAATTGATGATACAGAGTATAAGGTTTATTATAAATATAACGACAAAGCAAAGAGTTTTAAAATCGGTGCATCCGTCATTTGTTACCTTGATAATTCAAACAGGGTTGCAAGCATAAAATACTCGGATGACAGCGATTTTAAATATGGTTTTTTAAAGGATGCGACAAAAATCGCAAACGGGTTTGACGAAAATTTAGCCGTAAAAATTTTTGACGGAAAGAGCGTCGGAATATATAATTGCAAAGAAAAGTTTAAGGTTGACGAGCATAAGGTTTTAAGCGCCGATGACGCAATAACGTGTTTGAAAAAAGGTTTGCTGACCGATATAGATTCAATTTATCAGCCTATAAGGTTTAAATTGGACAGTGATAATTATGTCACTTATATCGACACGGCATACAAGAATAAAGACGAGGGCGAGAGCGATGATTCCTTAAGATATATTTATCGCGGAAATAATCCGTATAATTTAGGAACGGGTTCATCGCTCAGATTAGAGGTTACAAGCGTTCTTAACTTCGGACAAAAATTCTTTTCCTATTCGGCAAAAGAGCTTTATACCATTCCGACAGATAAAAATTCAGAGGACGAATTTTTCAGAAAAGGTATCTCGCTTTGGGCGAGAGGTTCGTTTTTGGTTGACGCACTGACAGCAAAGGAAAATTCAATGATTGCCGATTTGGTTATCAGCTATAAGTCAGCGAACAATACCGTAACAGAAACCGGGTATGCATTTATAAAGGATGTTTGCCAGGTTTTAAAGGATGACGGTGACATCTCATACAATATAAATTATATTGATGATGAGGGTAAAGAACAAAAGCTGAATACCGCCGAAACGGTTGATGAAATCGACAGAGCCTTCACTCGTAAATTTAAAAAAGGTGATTTTGTGTCAATCGGAAAAACGGGAAAAGATGAAATAGGAGAAATTACATTATTATTTGACAGCGAAACCAAACAATGGCTGCCGTCGGAAGACGAGCTTGGGTATTTCGGAAATCACGTTATAACACATGGCTATGTTATGCAGATAAATGACGGAATCTTTAAACTGAGCACGGTAAAGCCGGTGTCTGAATCGGAATATGAAACCATACAAGGGAAGTATTATAACACCGCTTCGTCAAAAATGTATCTCGTTGATTCGCAAAGAAATCAAGTCAGAGAGGCTTCAGCGGCGGATATGATAGCATACGGACACTCGGCTGAGGATTGTTCGGCAGTTGTCTGCGCGGGATATAACGGATATGACAGAATTATTGCGATTTATCGCTGAGCGGAGGAGCACAAATGTATAAGTTTAAACGAATATTTGCATTGATGATTTCGGCTGCCGTTATGACTTGTTTTATGACGGTAAGCGCCAAGAACGCTTTTAACGATGTTGATGTAAACAGCGATTGCTTTAATGCTGTAACAATGCTCTCCGGAATGAATGTGGTGCAGGGTGACGGATACGGTAATTTTAACCCGGAGAAGTTTGTATCGAGAGCCGAATTTTTGAGTATGGTCAAAGGGGCGTTTTCGCTTTCGGGAAACACAGATACCGATTTTACGGATGTGAGCGATACCGATTGGTTTGCAGAGGCTGTGGGAATTTGCGTTAATCTCGGAATTATAAGAGGCGTAAACAGCACCGAATTTTGTCCCGATGATTATCTGACAAAAGAACAAGCGGCATCTGTTTTGACAAAAGCCTGTGAGTACAGAAAAAACAAAATGCTCAGAATCAGCGAAGCGCATAAAGACGCCGCAGATTTCGGCGATATAGATAAATGGGCATATGAATATACGGACAAGGCGTTGACATCTAACATTTTTGAACTTGATAACGGATATGTTTATCCAAAGAATTATGTGTCAAGAGCGGACGCAGTACAGTATTTGTGTAAATGTCTTTTGCTCATTGATGAGAGGGATACCGATGATTTTGATTATGAAACGGAAATTGAACAAACAGTCCTCGGCAATGCCTTTTTAAGGTCGGACAACGTGGCTTTTAAGGTCAAGACAGGAGTAAATCTGTTGGGCTATGAGGTGAGAGGATATTATAACGATATAATTAAAAAGGGATATATAAGGACTCACAACAAAGAGGTAATGCTTGAATTTAATGATTTGGATCTCGGTTATTATACGCTTGAACTTTTTGCGAATAACAACAGCGGTGAAAAAGAGGAGTTGTATAAAACATTCTTTTGCATAATAGAGGATAAGGATTTTATGCAATATTCATATGAAACATCGCCGTTTGGAATGAATACGTCATTTTATCTCCCGTGGCAGGGATGGGATCCCGTTATGGCTGAAATGATATATAACACAGGTGCGAGAAATATTCGTGACGGTATTCCGTGGTCGGGATTAGAAAAAGAAAAGGGTGTATATACGCTTTATCAGCCCGAAACAATGAAAGCTTTTCAAAAATATAATATGAGTCAGCTTTTTGTTGCTTTTTCAAGGTGTCCGTTTTATGACAATAACTGCACGCCGTGGACAAAAGAAGGGGTTGAGGGTTTTGCGAATTTTGCAAACGGCGTGGTTAATATATACGGCGGATATGTTAAATTTGTCGATATGAACAATGAGTATTGGGCACCGCGTTTCGGAGATGCCGGAGTAGGCTGTCAGGCGGATTCGCTGCCCAAAAACTATCTCAATATGATTAAGACAACGTGGGAAACGGTTAAAAAGGATAATCCACAGGCTGTTCTCGGCGGAGTTGTGGGTGACAGCGGTACATATAAAGAGTGGACAGAGGAACTGTTTTCGCTCGGTGCGGCAGATTATATGGATTATATGCAGTATCATACATATACCAGAAAGCCGGAGGAAGATATTAAAAAAGATGCTCGGTTTTTTAAAGATGTTCTGAAAAAATACGGAAAGGGTAAAAATGTTCCAATTTATCTGGACGAAACCGGCGGAGCGACAAACTATATGGCGGATGGTGTAAGTCCGAGAGATCAGGCAAACTTGATAATAAGACAGCATATGGCTTCTTTCTCAAACGGTATCGAAAAGGTCTATGTGTACTGTTTTATGGATAACGGTGTGAATTTGGTTGATAACGAGTCGTGCTTTGGTATGGTTTATAATTATGCAAGTCCGTACGGTCCGTATGCACCCAAAGAATCATATTGTGCATATTCGGTTATGACAAGAAAGCTTTCGGGATACGAATATGTAAGTTCACGCTCAAAGGATAATGTTTATTGTCATAGATTCAGCAACGGCGAGAATGATATAAATGTTTTGTACTCGACAGAGGATGATTATGTTACTTTGGCTTGCAACAGCCCGATTAAGGTTACCGATATAATGGGTTGTTCAAAAATTTATGAGCCGCTTAACGGAAAAATTTATCTTGATTTGGGATTGGACGTTTTATATATCGAGGGTGATTTTGAACTTTTGTTTGAACCGATTCCGCTTCAGCTTTTTACACGAAACGCGGTAATCAATTCGGAAACAACCTTTGAATTTGAGCCTTTTTCGGAATTAAAAGACTTAGAGATAACAGGTGTTATCGGTGACGAAAGATTTGATATATCAAACGGTTATCGATTCAGCTCTCCCGAAGAAAAACGAAACAACGTGTATATAATTGATTTGGAAAGCGGAGGAAAGAAGTTTGCGAGAATAAAAAATGACGTAAGCTTTGAAAACCGGTATTCGGTGGATGCGAATGTAAGATATGACGGAAGCGGCAGAAATGTAAAAGGATATATTGACATCAGCGTAACAAATTATGGCGATGAACCGCTGAATATCAATGAGGTCTTATACCGGATGACCGATATTAAGGGCGAGTATAAGATTGATGATACAATCGACAGTCAATCATCAAAAACGTGGCAGTTTGAAATGCCCGAGGTTAATCCCGGTAAAATGTATGATGTATGCTTGAATGTTGTCATTGATTCGGTGCAATCAAAGAAATATGATTATACGGGACGGTATCAGTATAACTGTCTGTTTTCGGGTGAAATAAATCCGAATATGACAGCCGATGAGATGAGAAAATATCTGCACGTTACGCCTAACTCGTTTGAATATGTTTCCGTTGAAGGCGGCGATGATTTATCGGCCGACTTATATTTAAGCTATGACAGCGATAATATTTACTTTTTGGCAGATGTAACAGATGATGTTCAGCTTAACAGAAACACTAATTCAAATATATGGAACGGTGACTGTTTGCAGATAGGTATCAGCACACAAAATCAATCTCTTAAAACCGATAAAAAGATGTACTGGGAAATCGGATTTGCTCTTACGGAAGCGGGTAAAAGCTCGTGGACATGGAAAGACCCGAATGACTTGGCGGCGGCATCGGCGGACGAGTCGATACAGGGCTTAAGCTATGAAATAAAAAGAGATGAAAACAGCAAAAAAACAAAGTATTTTGTAAAACTGCCGCTGAAGAGCCTTTCGCCGCTGATACCGACAGATGCGGACAATCTTAAAATGACGGTGGTATTTAACGAGGGAGATGAAAGCGGAGTTCGTGACGGCTGGATAACGTGGGGCTATGGACTTGCGGAGTCAAAAAATCCAATGTTGTTTAACGAATTGCCTTTTATAAAAGAATAGGTTCATTAACGTGAAATAATATTTCACGTTAATGACCGCAGCGGGCGTTTTAACCTCTTATCATTTATTGCTCTGCGGATGAGAGGAGCATATTACAATTTATGCCGGCGCAGGGCGGCGGAATGGAGATTATAATGGCTTACAAAATTAAATTATCCGTATTTATATTAATTATTATGCTTTTTCCGATAAATATCTATGCATGGAGCGGTGTTAGCGGAATAGAGTGGCTCAAGGATACTCCGTCCGAAAATATTTTCAGAATAGAGGGTTCACCGAGAAAGTTTATTTTATTGGACAGAACAGATGACAAAGACCCGACATTCTTTATCTTTACAAAAGAGTGTTATGCGGACAGAGCGTTTGACTCAAACAGAAAAAACTATATGAACCCAAAGGACGGAGCGAATCTTTGCGGCTGGCTGAATACAAACTTTTTAAAGAACGGAAGTACAATTCCGAGCGGTGAAGTTATGGCTCTGCCGAATTCCGTTATTGAACATATTGATATGAATCATAAGTGGAAAATGGATTATTCTCCGATTAAGGATAATGAAAATGACACATACGGACTATCTGTGCTTTCACAAGAAGAAATGATTAGGTATAAAGATATGTTCGGAGTTGATGACGGAATGTTGACATCAAGGTCATTCAGATTGGTTGCGGGATGGTGGATAAGAACTCATCCGAAAGAAGAGGGCGGAAAGCTGGCTTTTAGATTTTTGCCGGATAAAGGTACAAATATTTATTCATGGGGCGCGGCATCGGACGGCATCGGTGTCAGACCGTGCTTTTATTTAAAAAGAGACTTTTTTACATCCGTAAGATTGAACTTGAACGACCCGGGTGAGAATGTAATAAAGATGATTAAAAAGACATATCTGAAAAAAGAACTCGAGGGGATTTATTCGGAAGCCGAGTTGCTTGATGTTTTCGGATATACATCGGATTTAAGCATTGATTTGAATACTGTTACAAAGGATAAAGACAGCGTGTACGCAAATGTGATTTGCAAAAATAATTCGGCAGACGAAAAACAGGTGATGCAAATATCCGCAGTGTTTACCGAGGACAATCGACCTGTTTCGTTCTCTGCTGAGTATAAGAGTATCTCGGCGAATCAGACCCAAAGTTCGGATATAAAACTTAATTTGCCCGAGATAAATGAGAAAAATATGTATCTTAAAGTATACTGTATTGAACCCGGTCGGAGAAACAGGTTGGTTTCAAATTCAAAAAGGTTTATTATTAATTAAGAGGTGAAAATGTATAATGAAAAAAGTTGTTGCTTGTTTGATAATTCTTTTGCATATGTTTGTAAATTCGTATGCGCTGTGCTTTACCTTTAAAGCCAATCCCGATTCATACGACGGGTATGCAACTGTTTTGGTATATAATGATAAATCAGAGATAAGATACGCAAACCAATTTGATTTGAACGATACAAAGACGCTTATGATTGATATTCCCATTGATGATGAAACTTTTTTGATAAAGTCCAATGTGAATGTGAGAGAGGGTATAGTATCGGATTATGTTTATATTTCCGACAGCGGTGATGATGCAAATGACGGTATGTCGGCGAATAATCCGATTAAGTCATTGTTGCGGGCAAGCGAGATTTTAGATGAGAATCAAAGCCTTTGTGTTGTTGGAACATATTCAATAAGCGGCACGATTCAAAAATTCGATAGAAATTTGAAGATAATGGGTTTAAATTCGGAGTCATATTTGAATATCGGCGAAAGACTTTTAATAAATTGCGATTTGGAAATAGACAAAATCAAGATAAGCGGAGAGCCTAAGATTTTTGCAAACGGATATACTCTTATTATAGGTCAAGGCGCAACATCGGATTCGCGAATGGGGGTCTATGGCGGAAGCGATGAAAGTGATTTGACAGGCAACACCGATATAAGGCTGTACGGCGGTCAATACAGTCATATTTACGGCGGCGGTTATTATAAAAAAGTGTACGGAAAAACAAATATAACAATAGGCGGAAGATGTAATCCCAACGATGAAATCGATGACAGTATGCCCGGCGTTTCAAAATGCTATGTATTCGGCGGCTCGAATTGCAGCGATGTAATAGGCGGTGGGTCTGCCGTTGTGTTAGAGGGCGATGCAACAGTCAGGGCGATATACGGCGGCTCGCAATACGGAAGCTGTACAAAATCCGATATATGTATAAAAGGAGGAAGAGCAACGGCGGTGTATGGCGGTTCGAGAACCAGAAAGGTGTGGTCGGACAGCAAAATTACCATGCAGGGAGGAATAGTGGAAAGTATTTTCGGGGCGTCGGAGCGAAATAATTTTGTGGGAAACACCGTTGTTATTTTAGAGGGCGGACAGGTAACAAGACGTGTATATACGGGTTGTTATAACGATTGGAGCCTCGGCTGGAAAAGTGATTGCAGTGTAGACGGAACCACAACGTTAATTATCGGCAGAGATGTCGGGTTAAATACAAGGTACGAACTTTCATCCGAGAACGATTTAAACGTAGGAGTATTTTCGGGAAGCCGAATGAATAAACAAAAGTCAACCGAAAAAAATCTTATTGTATTTAAAGACGGGTGCTATGATGCTCAACGGTCTTCAATTGGAGATAAATCACATAAGTATTATGAATTTGAAAGCTTTGATAACATAGAACTTATTTGCTCGGGTGACGGAGATGCGGTGTTGGACAAAGACGGAAATGTGAATTTCCGTACCAAAAACGATACCTATCCGCTTGTAAACTCAAAAGAGTCGGAAAGCATTTGCAACTTGGCGGACGGCAGTTACAGGGTTGATTTTGTTTCAGATTTTCGTGTCAAAAACGTCAGCGTCAATATTGGCGAAACCGTCAGAGCCGATGTGCGATCGATAGGAAGTGTCAAGAGCTATGGCGATAATTGCATAATATATCTTGCGCTGTTTGAAAACGAAAAGCTGGCTGCGGTTAAAGATATGAAATTAATCGACTTTGACAGAAATGCGGAATTTGATATTGAATTAAAAAAAGAAAACAAATACCAAATTAAAATATTGGCTTTTGATGAAAACCAAAGACCTAAAATGCAAAGTTATTCAATGTCGATTAAATAGGCATAAATATCATAAATTAAAGTTGGTTCTTATATTCCGACGGGGTACAGCCGTATTCGGCAACAAAGCATTTTGTAAAATGCGATGAGTCGTAAAAACCGCAGGCAAGAGCAATTTTTGTCAGAGAAGAATCCGTTGTTTTCAAAAGCATTACCGATTGCGATAATCTGTATTTAACCAGGAACTTTGACGGTGACATTTTAAAGCTGTTCATAAAAAGCCTGTATAAATAGGTTCGGTCAATTTTTATAAAATTCGCCATATCATTGACGGTTATCGGCTGTGAATAGTTGTTTTCTATATACGAAACAACATTTTCAAGATAATACTTTCCGGCATAGTCGGTAAAATCGGTGCTTTTTTTAATGTTTTCTTTTATTAACGTGCTCATAATGAACAGAAATTGTGCGAGAACATCATACCCCAAAATCTTGTTGTTTTCGGAAATGTTATAGAGCTTGAATAAATCCGCAGTTGTGTTTGATGACAGGTCAAACGAAAAAGTTGGCTGTTGAGGAGTTATATCGGCACAGCGGCATAATGTCAAGTCGCCGAAGCCCGAAAAGTTTACATAAATATAAGTAAAAGGTTCGTGTTCATCGGCTATATAATAATTCGGTATATCCGGAAAAATCATAAATCCGTCACCGGCTTTTAATGAATAAACTTTATTTCCGACGGCGAATAAGCCGCAGCCGTCAATAATAAAGTGTGCGGAAAAATGGCTGTATGTCTGAAGAGGAACGGAATGTCCGGGTGAGCATATGGTAAGACCGCATTGCGTTACGGACATACCCCGCTCGGGTTCAATGGTTAAATCGTGGCGGCTTATAATTGTGTTCATGGCATTAATCTCCTTGCGATAAATTAAATATAACACAATAAGAATAAAAAAGCAATATTTTTTCTTAAAAAACAACATATGTACAAATTCTTTCAACTAAAATACTATATAAAATTTAAAGATTATGATAATGTTATAGTATAATACAATTTTGTATAAAGGAATGGTGATTTCTATGAAAAATAAGATTAAGATTGGCGTTGTGGGGTGCGGCGAATTTTCAATAAATTTTATACGCCTGTTTTTAAAGCATCCATATGTAGAGAGCGTGTGCGTTGCGGACAACGTTCCCGAAAAAGCCAAGAGCTTCGGTGAAATGTTTAATGTATCATACTATGATTCATTTGAAAAAATGCTTGAGACGGATATAAATGCGGTTGCGATATTTACACCCAGACATACGCACGGACCGTTTGTAATAAAGGCTTTGCAGTGCGGAAAAAATGTTTATTCGGCGGTTCCCATGGCATCGGAGGTAACGCATTGCCGTGAAATTGTTGAGCTTGTAAAAAAGACGGGACTTATATATATGATGGGCGAAACGTGTATTTATTATCCTTGTTCTATGTTCTGTAAGGAGAAATATCAATCGGGCGAAATGGGTAATTTTGTGTATGGCGAGGCTCAGTATCACCACGATATTTCGCACTTTTCCGAACATCACAGAAACGATTTGAAAGCAATAGGCGTGCCCCCGTTTTATTATCCGACACATTCTCTGTCAATGGTTCTTGCGGCAACGGGTTCATATGCAACAAAGGTAACAGCAATGGGATATG
>ERZ857775.637-NODE-637-length-49227-cov-21.433743_pt1 | contig 49227 bp, 30 predicted proteins | sample MGYA00519698_ERZ857775 | MGnify/ENA primary metagenome ERZ857775 (study PRJEB31778, sample SAMEA3449363) | human gut metagenome | biome: human gut; feature: human-associated habitat; material: faeces | place: United Kingdom | collected 2010/2012 ...
CTTCATATACTCTGTACTGGCAGATGCAAAATCGGACATCATTTTCCGAAATTTATCAAATTTTCTTGTTTTTTAATTCTCCATCAGTGTGATTACTGTGTCATGGAGTTTAAGCTCATCGAAAGTAAAGAACCTTTCTGTGGTATCTGTTTTCTAAATGCAGGCAACAAAAAAACAGTCTGCCTTGACGAAAATCACTTCAATCAAAACAAACTGTTCTTCATATTTACTCTAATTTTATTTTATGAGAATAACTGATTTCACGAAATTTGCAGGTGAATCTGGAATATAAACAAGAGAAAAAAATAATTTTTAAACTCCATTTGCACTCCATTTGGTCTTTTCGACACCCCGCAAAGCCTTTATTTATGGGCTTTTCCGCGATTTTTCAAGCTACTCAAACTCCAGACAGACAGTACGGAGTATTAACGCATATAGACGATTTTAAAGGCTTTTTAACCAGTTAAGAGCAACATAGCCACATAATCTAAATTTTAAAAATGCAATAAAAATGCAATGAGTGACACGACTACTTGCTATACTTCCATCGGCTTCTTCTTGATACCAACACTATGAAAAGTCCGATTACAATTAAATATACTTTGAAAGGAAGATCACCATGAATTACAAATTAGAACTCAAACAAATCGTGGAATTTCCACGCTGTCGCATTTACCGTGACTTCATACAAACTTTAATCACTACCAAGAGCATCCGAACTACCGGGGGCTCTTTTCTTTTTTATTATCTGGTATTATGCTCCTATGCAAATTACCGCACATCCTACCGCCGGATGGAACACATTACCTATACCATTGGTCCAGGAGAGTGGATCTGCACAGTCACAGATCTTCAGGAATGGTTTCGCTGCCGTTTCCAACATCAAGCGTTGTCCATCCTTCGATTTTTTGAAGAGCAGAATTACATTACCTACTCTCTTCTCGGCAAAAACCGCCTGGTCAAATTCAAAATATCAGACTGGTCCAAAGACAATACCGTATTGGAATACAACTATCCCTGTAAAAAAGATACAGGGTTTTTCTTTTTCCCGATTGCCAAAGTTCACGAACTAATTGGCATTGGAAAATGCTCGGAAATGGATGTTATTCTGGATCTGTGGATTCATGCAGTTTACAACGATTCCTCTGTCCTGGGATCTGATTCCGGTCCCATTGTCTATTACCGGGATAATACCGGAAATCCCCTTACCAGCTTTAATGAACTGGGTGAAAGGTGGAGTCTGTCAAAGGCATCGGTATCACGACTCTTGAAGAAACTGGAGGAAAAAGAATACATTACACTTATCTCATTTACAGGAAAACACGGAAGCGTAATTTATCTCAACAATTACCTGTCCGTGATGTTTAATATCAGCGACGTTATGATTGACAAGGAGGAGATCGCTATGAAGATGCAATTACCAATCCATGTACCTGAAGAAATCACTATTGAGGATTCTGCTTCTGTTAGCGTTTCAGAAACTGTCACAGACTCACAAATCACCGTTACAAAAAATGATTCCTGCGTTCCAGATTCACACATGAAATTTATCGTGCAAAAAGTCGCAGAACTATTGGATTCACAAGGGATTCCATGTTGCCACTGCTCCAAAACCCGCTATATATTATCTCCATTATCAGCCTGCAAAGATATATTTAATACATTTACTCTAAATATTATCTGTCCCTACGGAAATGCCGCTTATCGGTTTGAGTTGTCCGTAAGTCCAGGGGATGAGTCTGCCCAAAAGATGCCTGCCGTGGCAGAGCCTTCTGCACTGAAAGGGGGGGAATAGACATGGCAAACCGCAATACACAGGGATTTCCTTCACCCGAAGAAGATCCACGTTTTCACGACACCTATCAGTTTTTACGCAGATACCGGGATGCAACCTACAGCCTGAAGGTAGTCGTACACCAGATGGAGCACCAGTTTAAGCTCCAATACGACAATGACATCGACAAATTTCTGGACTCCATCTATGCTGCCGGGGCTGATCTTACCGGAAGCGACATCGAACAACGGGCAAAAAGTATTGCCAGAAGCAACCAGATGCTGAAGCTTTTGGAATCATCCATCGATCTCCTCCGGAACAATCACAAGCATGGGGAACAGTATTACTGGATTCTCTACTACGCTTTTCTCTCTCCACAGGAAATGAAAAATACAGATGAGATATTGGATAAGCTGGCTCACCACATCACCAATATTTCCTACCGCACCTATTACCGGAAACGCAGGGCTGCGATTGAAGCACTCAGTACCATCCTTTGGGGATTTACTGCAAAAGAGACATTGGATACGCTCAACAAGTTCTTTCCAGAGTAATACATATCGCCTATCTCCTCGGCTTTTCGTAATATCATAAAAATGTTATACTAAAAAATGCAAAATATATATTGACTCTCACGGAACGTCATAGCGTACAGTTATCTTATCAGGAACAGGAGGTCAGCAACTATGAGGACAGTCAAAGAAATATCAGAACTTACAGGTATCAGCGTTCGCACGCTTCACTATTACGATGAAATCGGGCTTTTAAAACCAACACAAAAAAGTGATGCGGGATACCGGCTTTATGACGATAGGGCATTGGAAATATTACAGCAGATTCTGTTTTTCCGTGAGTTTGACATTCCTTTGAAAGAAATCAAAGCTGTTCTGGAGAATCCTGCTCTTGAAAGGAACCAGATCTTGCAAATGCAGAGAAAAATGTTGGTAGCAAAGAAAGAACGTATGGAACATCTGATTGCCAGCATTGATGATATCCTGAAAGGAGAGAATAAAATGGATTTTGCGATTTTTAGTAAAACGGAAGTTGAAGAAATGTTCCAAACTATGTTTGAACATATGCCTGACAATATGAAAGAACTTGCTGTAAAAGAGTTTGGAAGCATTGAAGAATGGAAAAAGCATTATATTAAGACAGTTTCATCAGAAGAAATGCAGAAAGGCTATGCTAAAGTTGTTGAGTGGTATGGAGGAAAAGAGCAATTCCTGTCTGTTGCCAACAATCCTATTAGCAAAGAGGCTGCAGAAAGTTACAACCAACAATTTGACAATCTTTTATACAAATTAGCAGCTAAAAAAGTATGTTCACCAGATTCTTCTGAAGTAAGAGAACTTGTTTCCGAATACGGTTTTCTTATGAAACAACTTTCACAGATAAAGAAAGAACACGGTCTGATGGTTGCACAGGCTCAATATTACCGTAATGAAAAAATCAAACCTATGATAGATGAAAAATACGGCAATGGTACAGCCGAATTCTTCGCACAAGCTTTCGAAGCATTTTATAAAGACAAGTAATCATTAGAACTACACAAAAGCACAACAATACACCATGCAGGGAATCAAAATGGTTTCCTGCTTTTTTTATGCCAACCAGTGAAAATGGCACAGAAATGACCTGCTTCTGCGATTGAAGCGTAAAATTACCCATGCTACAATAGGTATTGCTTATAGTTTTCCTTATTTCCAGCACCCATAGATGGTGCTTTTTTTGTACCTGTAAATTCAATCGCTGACAGCAGGTTCTATGTACTTTGTACGTACACTATACTTACAATACCAAACGTATCCTGTACGTACAGCCATATGTATAAAGTTTCCTATTATATATAGAAGGGAGTCAATCATGAAAACAAGGAACGAAATCTATCAAGGAGAGGGAGCCAAGCTCTTACGGTTCATTACCACTTACCATACTCTGAGGTATGACCAGGTTTTACAACTTTTCTCCCGACATGAGCAGTCTATCAAGTCATTGATTACCAGCCTCATCAAACAAGGGCGCATCATTTACGATAAAGAGCATGACCTTCTTTGTGACAGCCAGCAGTCTGCTGAGAATCCTGACTATGCTATAATTACATGCTTCTGGGTACTGCTGGATTTTAAGAAAGGTGTTGTATACCACACCAGTGGCGAATTTCCAATCAAGCTCAATTTCTTTTCGCAAGATGAACAATACGAAATCATCTATATCGGTGAAGAACAGGAGGCTCTGATCAATCATGTGATGGAAAGTATCCCATCACATGGTTCCAAACGCCTGATTGTCTTAGAATCCGAAAGCCAGGCTGCCAAAATCACCATTGATGATGTAGCCGCTTACTGCCTTGTAAATGAATCCGGTGCTGTCAGTTACTACATGAGAAAGTAGGTTATTATGACGCAAAATACACCAACCATTTACCAGCGGCTTGAAAAACTGGAAGGGGAGCTGCAAAAACTGACGAATACCGTTTACGCTCTGAAGGTCACTGATATCCAGAATTATGATAAAAATTTTGAGGAACTGAGCGTCAGTGCTGCTCTTCGGGCGGAGCGGATTGCCTGCCAGATGCGTAACCTTGTCTGTCCGGCTCTCTCCCCAAATCAAGCAGCTTATCTTCCCAAAGCGGCAGATGCACAGGGAATGCGGATTGCAGAACAGCAGGGGATTCTCACCATTACGCTTCCCGGACTGCTTCCGAAACGAAGAGTCCACACAAACACTGCATTTCTCCATGAACCGCTTAATTATATGCTTCGGGAGTATGTAAAACAAAATGCCCTGCCCCTCTATCGTGACTGCGTGATATGTTTCAGTCAAATATATGACAGGGAACTTCCTCAAAGACGTATCCGGGATTATGACAATCTGGAGTTTAAACAGATTCTGGATACACTTTGTACTTATGTTCTGACAGATGACAGCGGCTTTTTCTGTGATTCCTACTACACGACACAGCTTGGCTTAAAGGACTGTACACTGGTATCGGTTATGGAAAAAGCTGACTTTCCGAAATGGCTGCAGAACCAGAAAAATCATCACGAAAGCATGTCGGAAAATCTCCTGACTTCTCAGGCAGAAATCCGACATCGGTAAGAACCACCGCAGGGAACTTTGTTTTCTTGCTTTTTTTATCTCCAAACCACCGGAGATTTACCCAAGTATAGGCTTGCATGGGTAAGAACTGAATTGAGGTGATGCTTATTTGATAAGACCTGACACTACGAAATACCGCTTACTGGAAATGATAGGGATGTGCGGGGAATTTCCCGCAGACCAGCTAAACAGACTCATCCCAAGTGCCTCCTATGCGGAAAAACTCATTACGGATTTGAAGGCGGAACACCTCATCCGTACCCACTACCGGGATGCTCTCAGAGGCTACCGTCTTACAAAAGCTGCGAAAGAGATGCTGTTATCTGTCTCGCCGCTACGCTTCCAGTGCTATCTGACCGGCAATACCGAGACGAACCTCATCCGAAGTGAAGTATCCCGACGTATCCGCTTACATCAGAAAGCCGAAACGTATCTGACACTCCTTCATGCCGGGATTCCCTTTTATCCGGATGTAAAACCTGACATCTTCTGTAATCACCGCGAAGCTGGTTCCATCGGTATGCGAAGCCTTCCTCTTTTTTACGCTTCCAGAGAAATTAAGGAATTGGGCCCGGAGACCACGAAGATTAGGAACTCCCGCAGCATGGGCATCCTGATGGCACCGCAATGTGTCTATGTCCTTTATAACACGGGAAACGGAGTCCTGAAATGGGAATATCGAACGGAAGTCCGCTTAAACGCCTTCCTGCAGCATTACCTGCAAGGCTACCCTTACAACGGACATCCACAGATCCGGGCAATCATGACCGGAACCGACATGGAAATGGCTTTCCGGCTGTTTACCAGTACCGGAGGCTACAAAAAGAGCCTGTTTATGCTGGACACCTCCTTCGAGCATTTCCATTACCTTCCCAATACTCCGGAAGGGGAAGTGCTTTTAAAACTGCTGGTTCACCCTGAGATCATGGAAAAGCTGGACAACCTCCTGCTGTCCGATCTGGGCTGCCGCAGCGATTCAATTCCACTGGAACATGATGCCACGGATGCTTCCGGGAACCCCATCCTTCTTGCTTATGATTTTGACATGCAGCGAATCAACCGGTTCAATACCGGCTTAAATGTATACGGCAGATCCGGGAATCTGATCTGTTTCGATTTTCAGATTCCGGTCCTGAAAAAATACTTAACTGCCACAATCCATTTCTCCAGTATTGACCTTTGCAAATTCAAAAGGGGGTTTTTACATGAACCGTAAATGGTGGAAGCTCATTTATATGCTTCCGATCACCTTCTGCACCCTCTATGCAGGAGGCTATGTTGCTCAATTTATCCGCAACTATCAGACCTGGGAATCTGCCGGCAATTTTGCCGGAAACGGAACTGCCCCGCAGATCCCCTCCCCGCACCCGCTCGCCTGTCTGGATGCCCTGACTGCTTTCCCGTACAATCTGTATGGGATTTTTCTATGTCTGGCAGCTTTTGGACTCCTGACCTTCCTTCTCATGCGTATGGGATTTGACCGAAACGGGGAAATAACAGACCGGGGCCGGAACCTGAATTATTCCACAAAGGGAACCTATGGGACTTCCGGTTTTATGACTTTGGAGGAAATGCATCAGGTACTGGAGCTTACGAATGATGTCAAGAAACACAAGGGAACCATTCTTGGAAAACTGAACGGAAAAGCCGTTTGTCTCCCGAAGGATACCCGCATGAACCGGAATATTGCCGTTTACGGTGCCAGCGGTTCCATGAAAAGCCGGGCCTTTGCACGCAACATGATCTTCCAGTGTGTTGCCCGCGGGGAAAGCCTCATCATCACCGATCCAAAATCGGAATTGTACGAAAGTACAGCCACTTACCTTGAGAATGCCGGATATATCGTGAAATCCTTTAATCTTGTAAACCCGGAAAACTCGGATAGTTGGAATTGTCTGGGTGAAATTGGCGGACAGGAAACCATGGCACAGGTATTTGCTGATGTCATCATCCAGAATACCGGTTCTGCCAAAGGCGATCACTTCTGGGACAATGCCGAGATGAACTTATTAAAAGCTCTGATTCTCTATGTGGATCAGGGATTCCCACCGGAGGCAAAGAATATCGGACAGGTATACAAACTCCTGACCATGAGTTCGGAAAAAGAACTGAACAGCCTCTTTGACCTGCTTCCGGTCTCCCATCCGGCAAAAGTCCCCTACTGCATCTATAAGCAGGCAAGTGACACGGTACGTTCCGGCGTCATCATCGGACTCGGTTCCAGACTTCAGGTATTCCAGAACAAGCTGATCCGCCAGATCACTTCCTATGATGAGATCAACCTGACGCTGCCGGGAAAAGAAAAATGTGCATACTTCTGCATCACTTCGGATCAAGACAGCACTTTTGATTTTCTTTCTTCCCTGTTTATGACCTTCGTATTTATCAAACTGGTCCGTTATGCAGACACCTATGGGGAAGATGGAAAACTGCCGGTTCCGGTACATATCCTGGCTGATGAGCTGGCGAATACGGGAGCAATCCTATCGCTCAACAAAAAGATTTCCGTGATCCGAAGTCGAAACCTCAGTATTTCCTGCATTTTCCAAAACCTGCCTCAGATGCAGAACCGGTATCCCTTAAACCAATGGCAGGAAATCATCGGGAACTGCGACACTCAGCTATTTTTAGGCTGTACGGATGAGGTAACTGCTACATTTATCTCTAACCGCTCCGGTGATGTGACCGTTGGTGTCAGCAGCGAAGCCAAACAATTAAATAGCTGGAGGGTATCCGATTATACACCGGAATACCGCCAGACCAGATCCATCGGGAAACGAAAGCTCTTAACTCCGGATGAGATCCTGCGGCTCCCGCTGGATACTGCACTGATTATCCTGCGTGGTCAGAAGGTACTGCAGGTAGAAAAATACGATTACACCCTGCACCCGGATGCCCAAAAACTCATTCCCCGGAAGGCTTCCGAACATATTCCGGAATGGAGAAAAGGAGCATGTAGTGAAGAATATACGTACACTCCAACTATTCCTGCTTCCCACCCGAAAAAAACCGCTTCTTATGGAAAGCAGAAAAAGAAAAAAGCTGAACCGCACTTTGACCAGCAAAGCGTTTATCAGGAACCTGGCTATCACGATTTCCCGGATGACTTCTCAGCAGATAACTATTCGGATCACACAGACATGGTTCCTTTAGATAAAGATTCTATCATGTCATAATTTGAAAGGAGACACTATGATGCCAAACGAAACAACCAACACACCTATTTTAACTCTGGATTCCGATGCGAAGCTGGAAACAGCCCAGTCCATTTCAGACCTTACCTGGCATGAGATCCAGAATGCCTACCGTACCCGCCGGATCTTAACCGGAATGCTTGGCGGTATCGAGAAAACAGAAAACGGCAGCCTCATTGCCGTGGTTTACTACAAGGATTTCCGTACTGTCATCCCAGTAACTGAGATGATGATCCATCTCATGCAGGATGAAGCACACGATTATGGGGAGCTTGCTCTGCGGCAGAACAAAATCCTCAACAATATGCTTGGATGTGAGATTGATTTTCTGATTAAGGGATTAGATCCGAAGACACGCAGCATTGTCGCCAGCCGGAAAGAAGCGATGCTGAAGAAACGCCAGATCTTCTATCTGGATAAAGATGCTTCCGGAATGCCGAAAGTTTATGAAGACCGTATCGTGCAGGCAAGAGTCATTGCTGTTGCGGAAAAGGTAGTCCGGGCAGAAATTTTCGGTGTGGAAACCTCCATTCTTGCCAGAGACCTGTCCTTCGACTGGATGGGTGATGCCAGAGAACGCTTCCAGGTAGGCGATCACATCCTGGTACGCATCCTGGATGTGCGGGCAGACTCACCGGAGCAGGTCATTGTCCACGCAGATGTCAAAAGTGTGGAAGGCAACACCAGCAAGGAAAACATGAAAAAATGTAAGATTCAGGGAAAATACGCCGGAACTGTGGAAGACATCCATAAAGGCACCGTCTTTGTCCGGCTCTCCATCGGTGTCAATGCCATTGCCCACTCCTGCTATGACAGCCGGACAGTCGGGAAAAAGGATCAGGTATCCTTTGTGGTGACGCATATTGATGAAGAGCGTAATGTTGCCCTCGGCATCATCACCCGCATCATCAAGCAGACCATATAAGGCTTCCACCTTATTTTTAAATAGCTTTTTTTCATATACAGCACCAATTAGTCCAGCAAATACTCACGATACAGCTACATAAGGTGACAGAATAAAGTATTTTTCAGACCATTACCTTATTGTACTGAAAACGGTAACGTGTTATACTGATTCGGTATTACTGAACCGGAAAGACGGATGCATTTCGATTTTGCCCTCTAGTATCCAAGGAGGGTGATGCCCATGAATACAATGGAAGTATTGACTTTACTATTGGTAATTTTTGCGGCTTTGACTTATATAGATCGACATAATAAGAAATAGCATCCACGACCCTAGGAAAGTTTTGGATGCTATGACTTATACATAGAATATAAAATTTAACTGAGGGCATCAGATTTTGCATCTGAATACCTTTCTTGAGTTCATTATACACTGGGGGATTTGAGAAATCAAGTCCCCCTTTTTATTATGACATTGATTAGTATCTGCATTAAACATCAGAAATTTATATTCTTACTCACTGAAACGAATTCTCTCTATCAATGAATCTTTCCTTACTGACTTTGCAATGAATATTGCCAATAACATCTGTATCACAAACAATGTTAAAATTATAATAATAGCTGCTGTTACCGGATAATGGTATGTGCTGATATCAAACATTCCTGTACGCTTTGCATATAAAAACAACGGATATCCTGCAAGACTTCCCACTCCGATACTGATAATAAGAGTGCCTACTGTATAGAATATACCTTCCAACTGGAGCATCTTCATCAACTGACGGTCCGACATTCCGATTGCCTGCATCATGCCAAGCTCCTTTTTTCGCACATGGACACTATTGATCATTGTGTTAATCAAGTTCATAATGCTGATTGCTGCCAGAATGATGATAAATGCATAACATGCACCTCTAGTCATCTGTATGGCATTTTCCCATGTATCGTACTCATTCTTCCAGGTACGCATCTGCAGTCTGCCTGATCCATCCACAATAGCCTGTAGAGATGCTTCCAGTGCCTCATCATAATCCTTATCTGCAATCACCTGAAAATAGCTGGAAGAATTATTTATGGTAAGTTTCTCTGCCCCTTCTTTTGCCATGATAAGACAGTTATAGTTTGTCAGACCTGTTCCATATTCACCAATTGCTGCCACTTCAATCTCTTTTTGAAAGGTATTATCTCCATCATGAATATTGAGTTTCAGCTTATCTCCCACTTTAATATCTGGATACCAGTGAAGTAGCGCGCGGTCCAGAATCACTTTATCCCCGGATTTCAATTCCTCGTATGTGACATTGCCTTCAGTGATTCCTTTTTTCAGCTCTTCTGCGTATTCTTCCGGCACTCCATTGATAAATTCGGTTCCAATTTTTTCTTCAAAAGGTCCTCCTGATACCTTCAACGCGGTAAACACATCTACCCGCTCAACACCGTCAAGCTCCTCTATCTGCTGCTTTAGTCCTTCATTTAATGGATTATTCTTTTGAACCTCCGCCCATTCATATTCAGGATGCTCTTTATTCCCGGATTCCACAATTGGAGAAATCTCATATTGCCCCACAATCGAACTCTTTGCACTTTCCATCGGATTTGCACAAGACAGCACCGTTGCTACCATCATGACAAATATTCCGGTAACGGCCATAGATACAATCGTGATAGTACTCTTCTTTTTATTCTCTGCAAGATTTCTCTTGGTCAGTCGTCCGATATTCAGAAATTGATATCCCTTCCTGCTGCTTTTCTGTCGCTTACTGCCTCCCTGGTAACGCATAGCTTCTATTTCTGATACCTTCGCCGCCATACGCATAGGCTTCATCAGTGACAGATACACTGTACACAGAGTCACTGCAATTGCCAACAGATAAATCCACCAATAATAAAGTTGGACTTCTCCTTTAGCTACAACCTTGTATGCCTCTGTTATAAGTACGTTTGAATCCTTTGCATGTTCTACAAACTGGAGAAGTACAACTTTCACAGCAACTGTTCCGATCAAAAGTCCTATCGGAATGGCAAACAACGCCACTCCCATTCCCTCTCTTAGTACGATTTGTCTAAGCTGCCGTTTCGTAGCCCCGATTGCCTTTAACTTTCCAAATTCCCGAACCCTCTGGTTCATAGATACATAATAAACACTATAAATTGTGATAATGCCCGCCAATACAACAATAAGCATGATTCCTACAATCACCGGAATTGTAGCCGGATCCACATAATTTGCTGCAAGATACTCTTTATTAATATTCATGTCATCCTCGGAAATCCCGAACTGTCTGGCAATATTCTGTATCGTCTCTGTATAATCTGCAGTCGTATTTCCTTTCTGTCCATTCACCTGAAGTAAAAACCGATATTTCACCTGTTCTACCGGTATCTCCGCTTTCAGAAAGGCCTCTGAAACCAATGATGTATATTGTTTTTGTTCTTTGCTGCTCTCATTATCTGCTAAAAAACCACAGATTCGAAAGTCTTTCTCCTTCGTATAATCCAGTCCGTCATCTTTCAGAATCTGATAAGGTACTGTGATAGTGTCACCGATTTTCCCATTCTGTCCTAATGCTTCCAGTATTCCTTTTGAAACCACAATATCATTTTCTTTCTGCGGAAGTTGCCCCTCTTTCAGCTTCACTTTATAAAGTTCCATCCCTGTTCTGTCCATATACATCATGGAAACCGTCGCATCTTCCAGATTCATGTACCCCGCATCGCTGCGGAGTCCGTAAGTTTTCACATCATGATGTGCCGCCAGTTTCATAACTGTACTCTCGTCCACGTTCCGATAAAGGGCATGCCATGTTGGATAAATCTTATTGATTACCGCAAAGTTCACTTCCACCATATCTTTTCCGATTGATGGGATTACGAACAGCAGTAATGTTGTCAGGATAATGGCAATTCCAATCAGTATGTTTTTGCTCTTATAATGCCGCATATTGCAATATGCAACTCTGGTCGTCATCTTCATTATCTTCTCACCGCCTTGCCATCTTCAATGATAATCATTTCATCCGCCATCTGGGCAATCGTTTCATCATGGGTAATCATGATAAGCGTCTGCCCGAAATCCGACACGCAGCTTTTCAATAGGCTCATAACCTCTAGCTCAGTCTGGGAATCAAGGTTTCCCGTCGGCTCATCCGCCAAAATTATCGCCGGTCTTGTCACCAATGCCCTGGCTATCGCAGTTCTCTGTTTCTGTCCACCAGACAAAGCAGACGGCATCGCATCTTTCTTATCCTGCAGTCCGATTTTTTTGAGAATATCTTCCACTTCCCGCGGCTTTACCTTGCGATTATCAAGTCCCAGCGGAAGAACGATATTCTCCCACACATTCAGCGATGGAATCAGATTAAAATCCTGAAAGATAAATCCTATCTTCTTTCTTCGAAACTGTGCCAGTTTATCATCTTTTCGAGAATAGATATCGGTTCCATCAATCCATACTTTGCCGGAATCCGGTCTGTCAAGCCCTCCAATCAGATGCAGAAGTGTAGATTTTCCGGAGCCGCTCGCACCATGAATCCCTGTGATTTTACCCGGCTGTAATTTCAGTGAATAGTTATCTAAAATAACTTCTTCACCATAAGCAAATGTTACGTTCTCTGCCTCTGCTCCTGTAAATTCATATTCCATGCTCTCTGCACCGGAAGTTTCCACATCCCCCGGAATTTCTTCCACAAGCGGCGTCTCTTCCAGAAGGGAAAGAACACGTTCACCACTTGCCAATGTCTGGTTCAGGTTGTTGGAAAGGCTTGATAATGCTACTACCGGTCCGAAAGAACCCATCATTGCGATGGTACAGGTTAAGATTCCCTCGAATCCCATCGTTCCTTTGTCATACAGCCAGATGGTCAGTGCCAGCATTCCAAAAGATGCAAGCAGGATAACCATGTTCGTAAATGAACGCTGTGAGCCTTCCATCTTGCTTAATGACTCCTGCATTCCTGCAAGGTTTTTGGAACGCTCAGACATCTGCTCTTTTCTCTTTTCGCCCTGTCCGTACTGGATAGTCTCGTCCAGTCCACGTAAAGAATCCAGAACAAAACTGTTCAGTTCTCCGAAGTTTGTCCGAAATTCCATTCCCTTCTGGCTGCCACGTTTTCCATTCCACATCGGGATGGCAACACCGACAATCAGATAAGCTCCCAGTGCAAGCACGCCTGCTAACCAGTGATATCTTCCGATAAAAATCACCATAATGATCGAGGTCAGCGTTGCAATCGCAATCGGGGAAATGGTATGTGCATAGAACACTTCCAGTAATTCGATATCGGTTGTAATAATAGAAATCAGGTTTCCCTTATCCCGTCCTTCCAGTTTTGCTGGACAGAGCTTCCGCAGTGCTGCAAACACTTTATGACGGATGATTGCCAACAGCTTAAATGCGATAAAATGATTACAATACTGTTCCACATAATGCAGGATTCCACGAAGCACTGCAATTACGATCATGACTGTGATAATCGTTTTTACCGGAGTCAATACCAGCCACATATTGTCCACCGGAACAATCATTCCGGCTACTCCTGTCAGAAGACCATGCACGATGACCTGTCCTGCCAGTATCGTCAGGAAGATTGCACATAAATAACCCAATGTTCCAAGGATGATTGCTGCCAGCATGATATGGAGCAGGGGTTTTACCAGACCAATCAGACTTCCCATGATCTGGAGGGCACTTCTGCGTTTTGTTGTATTCGTATTTTCACTCATTATGCCACTCCTCCTTTTCCATAGTTTTCCAATGCCATCTGGCTTTCATACAGATGTCTGTACGCACCATTCCGGCACATCAGTTCGTCATGCTTTCCGCTTTCTTTGATTTCTCCGTCTTTTAAGAAATAAATCTTGTCAGACTTCACAACATTTGCCAGTCTGTGAGAGATCAGAAGCACCGTCTTTGTCTTTGCCAGTTCGTGAATCACATTCATGATCAGTTCTTCACTTTCTACATCGATATTGGATGCGGCTTCATCAAAAATATAAACCGCACTGTCTGTCCGAAGCAACGCTCTGGCAATCACCAGTCTCTGACACTGACCGCCGGACAGGTTACTTGCTTTTTCCAGCAACTGTGTCTGCAAGCCATCCTGTGTCTGTAAGAACCCTAAGAGATTCACTTTCTGAAGGACAGCTTCCATCTCTTCTTTCATTGCGTCCGGTTTTGCCATCTTCAGATTTTCTTCTACTGTACCTTTGAACAGGTAGCTGTTATGGCGAACCAGAACAACCCTCTGCATCAGATTGGTTTCATTCACTTCATTAAGCGGTACGCCACCGATGGTAATTTCTCCGTTATATCCCCGGTTCTTTGCTGCAAGGATTCCGGCAATCGTACTCTTACCACATCCGGATTCACCAACCAGTGATACAAAACTTCCTGCCGGAAGATTTAAGTTGATTCCTTTTAAAATCTCTCTGTCCTCTTCATAAGAAAAGTGCACATCTTTTAATGTAACATCTAACGCGACCTCCGGCAGTGTTTTTTCTCCGGCCTGTGGTTCCGGCAGATCTAAAATCTTGAAAATCTTATCACTCGCTGCCATACCATTCATTGCGATATGGAAGAATGAACCAAGCAGTCTGAGCGGCAGGAAAAACTCGCTGGCAAGCAGAACGATACATAACGTTCCTGCCACACTGATATTTCCTTTTAAGAACTCGGACACCGCGACTGCCATACCGATCGCAGCTCCACCATAGGCAACAATATCCATCACGCTTGTGGAATTGAGCTGCATGGTCAGCACCTTCATCGTAATCTTACGGAAATTCTGGGATTCCACATCCATCTCATCTGCTTTCTGCTGGTCTGCCTGATAAATCTTCAGTGTGGTAAGTCCCTGTAAATTTTCAAGGAACGAATCTCCCAGTCCAGTATAGATGCTCCAATAGTTATTTAATAATCTCTTCGCCACTTTCTGTACCACCACGATAGAAATCGGGATCAGTGGTACACAGATCAGCAGGATCACACTCGCTTTCAGGCTCACTCTGCAAAGAATGATAAATAATGTCAGTGGTGCAATCAGGCTGTAAAATAATTGTGGAAGATATTTTCCAAAGTATGTCTCCAACTGCTCCACACCCTCAGTTGACACCTGTACGACCTCCGAAGAGGATACCTGCTCACTGTAGGAAGCTCCCAACTTTAACATTTTCTCATAAATCTTTTCACGCAGAATCCGCTTTACATCCACACACGCCAGATAGGAAGACCTTGCTCCCATCCGTTCACAGATAAATCGAATCACCACAACCAGAACTAAAATCAGTATTGTCCGCTCAATGATCGGTACGGTTACTGCCCGGTACACTACCCGTTCCAGTAAATCTGCGATAGAAAAGACTGCCAACACTTGCGACAGGAGGGCTGCCCACTGCCACAAAATCGTATACACAATATACTTTTTTGCGTGGGACAACAGCCCCACCAGTCTTGTTTTAATCATAGTTTATCTTACCTTTTTGTTTATTTTTTCGATTCTTTTTTACTGCATATCAAATGCCATACTGCAAGCACCGGATGATAAATCAGCATCCTTGGTCCTGAAAACCGCATAACCTGCCTGATCTGTTCTCTCACCTCTGGCTTATAGCAATGCACTTTACAGTTTGCGCAAAATGTCTTTTCTTTCATAAAAGGACACTTTTCACTTCGAAGTCTTGCATAATCCAAAAGTTCCTGACAGACAGGACAAATCTGCCCTGCCTGCCTGTCTTCTTTCGGATGTTTTTTCCGGCAATACAGCCGGATCATCTCTTCCACGACATGCTGTTCCTTCTGTCGTTTCTTTTCTACTTTATCCATCATATTATTCCACTTCTGCACCTTCCGGTAATTCTTCTCCCACTTTTAAAGTTTTCACTCGAAGTAAGAAGTATAACAGGTGGCATACCCAAACCACTGCGATACAGATTCTTCCGATTGGTACATTCTTCATGCAGATAAAGCCGATTGCCATGACTACCGTTACCATTCCGATAATCTTGCATTTTGTTCCTATTGTCATGGCTCTTTTCTGAACAAAACTGTCCAGATGTTTCTTATAAAGATTCGTTCCTACGAACCAGTCGTGCAGTTTCTTAGAACTCTTTGCAAAGCAAAACAGTGTTGCCATATAAAACGGAACGGTTGGCAGGATAGGAAGTACAATTCCTATCGTACCAAGTCCCAGGCAAAGAAATCCAAGCACGATCCATACTACTTTTAAAGGATTTTTCATCTTCTTTCTGTTCTCCTGTGGGAGTTTTCCTCCCCTTTATTTCTTGTCGTTCTACTACTATTTTCTTCTTACACCGCCAGCACAAACTTCCGTCCATCAACCCTTGTCACACCAAGCTCAATGCCATACAGTTCCCGGATGCTCTCTTCCGTAATCACTTCTTCCGGATCACCTTCCACCAGCACTTTTCCATCTTTCATGCCGATGACATTATCTGAATATGCGATTGCCTGATTGATGTCGTGCAGTACCATGATGATGGTTATTCCAAATTCCTGATTGAGTTTTTTCACCAGTTGCAGGATCTCAATCTGATACCGGATATCCAAATAGGTAGTCGGCTCATCGAGGAACAGCGTCTTTGTTCCCTGACAAAGTGCCATTGCAATCCATACACGCTGACGCTGTCCACCGGAAAGTCTTGACACTTCTCTGTCACGATATTCTGTCAGATTGGTTACTTCCAATGCCCACTGGATCATACGCTCATCTTCGGCACTGTCTCCCTGCATCATTTTCTTATGTGGGGTTCTTCCGAATGCCACCAGATTCTCAACGGTGATATCGTCTGATGCACTGTTATACTGCTGAACAATCGCAACCTTTCTGGCAAATTCTTTTAAATTCAGGTTCTGGATATTCTTTCCTTTGAGGAAAATATTTCCCTTTCTCGGATATAAGTTTTTCGTCATCAGGGAAAACAATGTAGATTTTCCACATCCGTTTGCTCCCATAATCGTTGTGATTTTACCTTCTTCAATCTTCAGGGATACGCCCTTTAAGACTTTATTTTTTCCATAGGAAAAGTGCAGATCTCTAACTTCCATCGCAGGCTTGTCTGCCCACTTATCCGCTTTTTTCACTTTCTTTGCTGCTTCATTCTCTGTAGAAGTCAAATCCATATTCTTTTCTTTACTTCGCATACTTCTTAGACCTCCTTAACAGAATGATGAAGAATGGGCCTCCGACCACACTCATAATGATGGATGCGGATACCTCATACGGAGCAGCTATCGTTCTTCCGATGGTATCTGCCAGCAGGAACGTAAACGCTCCGAACAAAGCACTAAATGGAACTAATGCCTTGTGGTCGCTTCCTACTAAAATTCTTCCGATATGCGGAACAATCAGTCCCAAGAAACTAATCACTCCGGCTACTGCTGTGGAAATACTTGCAAGCAATACTGCTATCAGTGAAATCACGATACGCATTGCATTGACATTGATTCCAAGGCTTCGTGCTGTCTTATCTTCCAGTGCTAACAGATTACACATCTTCGTCATAATCAGTGCCAGAACCAGTCCGACAATTACATACGGTACTAAGGTTTTCACATCATCCCAAGTTTTCATTGTGATATTACCATTGACGATGGCTGCCACGCCAGACATGTTTCCGCCATTCATTGAATTCAACGCACTGGATAATCCGGTGAACATTGCATCGACTGCCACACCGACAAGGATAATTCTCAGAGGACTTAATCCCCCTTTCCATGACAGGCTGTAAACTAAGACAAATGCAATCACACCACCAAGAAATGCAAATAATGGAGTGAAGAAAAATAAAGTCGGTGCAAATGCGGTAATGAGTACCGCCGCAAAACTTGCTCCACTGGAAATACCGATGATTCCCGGATCGGCAAGTGGATTTTTTAATACCGCCTGAAATAACACACCCGATACCGCTATCGCTGCTCCTGCCAACATGGAGATTACAATTCGTGGGAATCGTAAGTCATAGATTGTTGCCACATCTTCATTATACTTTACAAATAATCCTTTTAAGAGTTCCGGAAAGCTGACTTTCAGACTTCCGATATTCACTGCCGCAAAGAATAATGCCACCAGTAATACGATCATCACAATAAAGGAAATGGCTGCTTTTGCAGTTTTCCGATGCTTTCTCGCTTTATCCTGACCGGAGAGGTTCTGGACTTCCATTTCAGAAGTCTCAGAAGTATTGTTTAATTCTGTCTCTTTCATCTGCCCTCTCCTTTCTACTTGCTCTGCTGTTCGTTGTATTTCTCAGTTGCGTCAGAATCCTTTGCTTTCTTCTGTGCATTGTCACTGGCTTCTTTTGCTTTTGCTGTATCTTCATCACTTTCCGGATAAAGTATTGGCTGTAATTCTTCCAATGCCTCTGGATATTTGAACGTGGCGCTCATGCCGAAATACTCATAAGTCAGATCATAAACTCTGCCGTTCTTCACCGCATCGAAATGCTGCCAAATGTCATTCTCCGCAAAATCTTTATTGAACATCTCTACCACCTGATCCGGCAGTGCATGTGCGGCACGTAAGATAATATCCGGCTCTTTGGTTTTCATGTCCTCTGTATTTACCGTCAAAAATTCCTGATCGGTGTCAGAGTATACATTCTCTCCGCCTGCCAGTTCCACTAGACTTCCCACATAGGAATTCGGTGTTGCAATAATATAAGAGCCAGGAAGTCCCATCAGGATCATAACCTTCGGATGGTCTTTTCCTTCATTCTTTTTCTTATAATCATCGTAAAATTCAGTAAATTCGTCCACCAGTTTCTGTGCCTGATCTTCTCTGTCGAAAATCTCCCCCAACTCCTGAATGGAACGGTACATTCCCGGCACACTTCTGAGATTCAAAAACGCCCAGTCAGTATCGATTGCCTCATATTTCGGCTGCAGATCACTCTGCAATGACACCGGACTTAAAATCCAGTCTGGATTAAGTGAGGATACAATCTCCATATCCGGACTCATGGCTGTTCCCACGGTTTCCACATCTTTGTATCTGTCTGGAATTGTGGACACGGTACTGCTGCAAACACCAACCAGATCCAGTTCCAGCTTGTCACAGATATCTGCGGTTGCCGGAGAAGTCGCTATGATTCTCGGCTCATCTTTCATTGCCTGTACTTTTTTCTTGGCTGCTTCTACGGCTGCCTTTTCTTCCGGATCGTCAATCTCTAAGAGAGACTTTGCATCTTCATCGGAAGAATCCTTGTCCGATTTGCTGTCAGAAGTCTTTTTATCTGCCGTCTTACTGCTGTCTGACTCATCTGTACTGCTCTCTGTCTGCGTAGCAGAATCACTGCTTTTCTTCCCCTGCCTTTGGTCTACACAACCTGCCAGAGAGAAAATCATAGTCATGGCAAGGAGGACAGCCGATGCTTTTTTCAAACGTCTATTCATCATCGTCCTCTGCACCTCCCCAACGTTTCCAGTTCTTACGGAAGAAATAAATCACTCCGGATACTGCTCCAAGCAGAATCAAACCTGTTACTACAACTGCCAATGCAATCTGGAAAATTCGGTTGCCGGAAGAAGTATTTCCACTATCGGAATCGCTGTCACTTGTTCCATCTTTCGCAGTAGAAAGACTTAATCCTTCTGAAGAATTTACTGGATTTTCTGTATCCAGTGAAGAAGAATCACTACTCGGTTTTGCTGCTTCCTTGATACTGCTTTCCAGTTTCTTTGATGAGCTGGAAGAACTGCTTTTATCAGATGAGCCGGAACTCTGAAGAGAAGAATTACCAGAACCCAAACTGCTGTTTCCACTTGAAGTAGAACCTGAATTATCTACTGAACCAGAACCACCGGACTCTGCCGCTGTTCCATTCGAGCTTTCTGTTACCATAGTTGCGTTCATATCGGTATTGTTACCCTCGCTGTAGTCACTCGGATACAGATAGAAAATAACATTTCTTCCCATCGGCTCTACATACATCTCGCCTCTGACAATACAATTTTCACTTGGCACACGCATACACACATCGGCTGTTGTACCGTTGCTGTCTGAACCATTTCCTGTAATACCGATTTCTGATGGTGTAGACCAGCCGGAATCTCCTACATTCTGTACCTGAAAACTATGTCCACTGGTGTAGTCCATCAGACTCATGCGGATTGTCAGATAATAAGCTCCATCGTCTGATACTTCCAAGATACCATTGCTGTATACACAACCTTCTACCATGCCCTGTCCTGTTGCATAAGAACTCTCTCCACCGGAATCTTCGATTACTCCAGTAACCGGGTGTGCGTAACATCTGTTAATTGTACAGCTATACACTGTCCCGCTTGCGGCATAAGCCTTAACAGCAGGAAAGCCTGCCATTAAAGTAATGGCAAGCACACAAGTCATAATGGCAGACAATATTTTATTTTTTTTCGCTGCTAATTTCATTCCTTATCTCCTGTTAAATGAGTTTGGCAGACTCCCAGTCCCGAAGGAATGGGAGGGTTCGTCTGCCAAATCACTACTTATTATTTTACGTTTGCTCTTTTATTTTTGTTGTACTCCATGATTCCTGCCAGTAAAGCGACTCCTCCGAGAAGAAGGATAGCTGCCCACAGGGTATTGTTCTGTACAACATCATTAGTCTTAACATTGGATGCTGATTTCAAGCTGGAACCTGATCCAAGGCTTGATGTTCCACTCTTTAATGATGAACCACTTCCAAGGCTTGATGTTCCACTCTTCAATGACGAACCACTTCCAAGTGAGGAAGAACCAAGTTTGCTGCTTCCAAGAGAATTGCTTCCAAGGGTATTATTTCCAAGTGAGCCGTTTCCAAGAGAAGAGCTGTTGTTGTTTCCGTTGGAATTATTATTGTTGTTATTTCCATTGTTGTCATTCTTATCAAAATCTGGATCATCAGCTGTTGTTGCTTTTAATGAGCTCCAATCCAGTTTCAGGAATACTGGCTGTGTACCTGTACCAGAGCTGATAGCGTCCATAATCGGTACGAATACCTGTAACGGAACATATCCATCCTTCAGAGCTTCCGGGATCAATTCGAATGTTACTTCATCTGGATAGTTTGTTCCGTACTGGTCAGAAACCAGTGAGCCATCGCTGTTCTTCTGATAGCTGTCAACTGTAGCATCCGCAAGTGTTCCCTGCGGATTACCATACTTATCAAGTGTGTAACCTGTTGTGAAGTATTTGAGCTGGCTTAAATATCCAAGTTTCTGGCTAATAGTGAGTCCATTGAAATTCAATGTAATATAATATTTTCCGTTTTTAACGGTTAATTTTATTGTATGATTGATAGCTGCATCTGACATAGATGCTGTAGTCTTATCAATTTTCACCATATTTCCGGTAATGGAATATACACCATCCGTAAGATTTTTTATATCTAATCCACTGCTATTTCCATTATTGTTATTACCGTTATTGTTATTTCCTCCGTTATTATTGCCACCGTTATTATTATTTCCATTATTGTTGGAATCCGATGGTTTTGCTTCCAGATTCATAATAGCAGAAACAAGTTCATTGGACTGTGCAACCACTTCATCCTGTGTTGCCTTTTTATTGTCATATACTTCTTCAGCAGCTTTTATTACTTTTTTCAATGCTGAAATAGATTCTTTAGTATAAAGATCTTCTCTTCCTGCTAAATTTGACGCCGTTACTAACAAATCATGTAATCCGCTCTTATCTACTTCTATTTCAGAAACTTCTGACATGTGATTCATCAGGTATTCTAATACTCGAACCTGTGAATCCACATCATCCTGTGAAGCATTTGCATCATCATAAACACCTTTTGCTGTGTCGTATGCAGATTTTAACGCTTCAATTGATGCTGCTGTATACTTTGATGTCTCCTGCAAATATTCTTTTGCATTTTTCAAGGCTTTTTTCAGATCAGTTTTATCTGCACCTACTGTTTCTAACGATTCGATTGCCTTGTTAATTGCATCAATGCACTTATTTACCTGTGTCTGAGATGCATTTTCATCATCAAATACTTTTTGTGCTTCATCTCTAGCCTGCTGTAATAATGCCTTTGATGCATCTGAATATGTAATGTCTGAATTATTCAGATAACTGTCAGCGGCCTTTATCGCTTTCTTTAATTCTGATTTGTCTGTTTTTACCTCATCTTTTGTCAGTGCATCAATAGCTGCCTGTAATGCTTTTACTGAATTATCTACAGAATCTTGTCCGGCATTCATACTATTATAAACATCTGTTGCTGCAAGGATCATTTTCTGCAAAGCTGCAAAACTTTCGTCAGATGCCTCGCCCTGTTCCAGTTTTGATGCCTCATCAATCAGTTTTTTCAGTTTAGACTTATCTGTTTCAACACCTGAAATCTGCTTTCTACTATCCCAGTCTAATTGAATCTTTGCATACTGACGACCACTTCCTGTATTAAGTGCTTCCATAACAGGGACATAAACCTGTACCCACACTTCGCTATCACCGAGTGAATCCAATGTCAGGTTCATAATATGCGGATATAATTTTCCTTTTACATTACTATCTGTTCCTGTCTTTGGATCATTATAGGAATCGTAAGTATCTTCATAGTAAGACTCTACAGTTGCTGGAACTGGTGTTTCACCATCTGGCATATCATATCCAGTTTTTCCACCTTCCCAACCAGGGAAATAATTTAATTCCGCTAAGTAACCTTCAAATCCACTTGTTGTTAATGGCGCATACTCCATACGCAATACTGCTGTCGTTTTTCCAGTCTCTTTATCTGTTGAAACAACTACCTGCATTGGTTTTAATAATGCAGCATTTCCCATAGACGGCTGGTCTGCTGATGCGTGCCACATTTTTCCATCAATTGTGTAAACACCATCGTAAACAACATTTTCTTTCTCTTTTTCCAACATAGCATCTGCGGCTGCCTGAAGAGCAAGAATCTGTTTATCAACATCATTTTGTGATGCATTCGGATTATTTACAACTGCCTGTGCTGCATCAATTGCTGCGTTAAATGCATCAACACTGCTTTGCATATATGCACTTGTATCCAATGCTTTTGCATTAGAAATCATTTTAATCAGTTCACTCTTATCTACCGATCCCTGAAGATTTGCAATTGCTGTTTCCAGTGTTTTTGTCATTGCATCAACCTTATCCTGTGTCGCATCTGGATTTTCTTTTAATGCTTTTGCTTCAGCTATTACTGTTTGTAATGCATCCCAGCCCGGATAATTTGCATCATTCGTAATTCCTGTTGCTTTTTCATACATTTCATCAAACGCTGTCCAATCTGATGCTCTTTTCACCAGACCTTTAATAGCAGCATTCAATTCTAACGTCATTTTATCAATTTCTGTTACTGAGGCACTCTCATTTTTAACCAATTCCTGTGCCTGATTCAGCAATTCTTTCATTGTATTGTAAGACGTTGCTGTATATTCTTCTTCATTTTTACTTTCAGCTTTTTCAATTGCTTTATTCAGTTTATCCAAACTTGCAACTTTAGCTAAATTATTAATTGCTACATTGATTGCATCAACCTGCTCATCTACTTCACTCTGAATAGAAACCGGATTTTTAAATACTTCTGTTCCATTTGAAACTGCTGTCTGTAATGCAGATACAGCTTTTGAATCATAATTTTCCGGATTTTCTGCAGCGTCTTTTAATTTTTCCTGAGCAGTATTAATAATTTCTTTTAAGGAATCTTTATTCACTTCCTGCTTAGACATATCTACAAATGTTAATAATCCCTGTGCAGTTTTACCATCTGCCGTCTGATATCTAATAGATACAGAATTTGCCATCTCATTTAAGCTGAACTCAATTCCAGCAACTTCTTCTTTGTCATTCTTAATCAGTTTAGCCTCTTTATATTCCTGAGATGTAAGATCATAATATTCAAACTGCTGAATATCTTTTGACTTCAGATATATGTCTGATTTTTTACCATCTTCCCCTACAAGGAATCTTGTATCAGTAATATATTCCGTATCATCAATTTTTCCAGTCGCAGTATAGACACCCTCTGTAAGCTCTGGTGCTTTTTCCTTTTCAAGGCTATCTATGGCTGTTCTTAAACTTATATAAGCATTTGTCAGTTCCTCTTCAGAGGAAGAATCATTTTTATAAATTTTTTCAGCTTCATCGTATGCCTTTGTCATGTTTGCCCATGAATCTGCTGTATACTCTGCCTGAATAGCTGTTTTTTCAATTGATAACAGTTCTTTTAATCCGTTCTTAATCGGGACATTTGGTACATCATCCGATGTTTTTTTCGCATTAGCCCAATCTAATGTGAGCCATGCGTCCTGTTCAAAGTTTCCACCACCAATAGCGTCCATAATCGGTACTTTAAATCTTGCCGGCCACTGAGCCTTATCACTCACCAATTGAACATATCCCGTCTTAGGATAGTAGTTAAGTGTTCCCTCATTAAAAGAATCCGTCAAATAGCTTCCATCTTCATTCTTATAATAAGATGTGAATACAACTGGAATCAACGAACCTGTTGGCTGATTACCCTTCATTTCCATGTCTGCACCATAAATCCACATCTTTGTCATATAAGAAGTAAGTGACATGTTTTCTACAGATGTATAATCCATATATAATGTTTTTACATCATCATTCACTACCAATTCTGCCGTTCCACCGAGGCACCTGTTTGCCATAGATAACTGCCCCTCTTTTGTCAAATGGTAAACCGATACAGGAATTTTATATGTACCATTTTCTAATTTGTCAGCATCCTGTGTAGTTTTTGTTTCATAAAGAGCATAATGACCTAATTTATTGGTTGATATTACAAAATAATTTCCATCATCTGTTTTTTCAACTGATCCACTTACATTTGGATTTGTTCCCAGATTGTCAATAAACGTTGCTAACTGAACTTTATCTGCATTCCAATCATCTGGAATTTTAAATTTCAAAGTAACCTTTTTACTTGTATCGATCAGTTTGCTGCCATTTTTATATTGAATTTTATATGTTGCCATATAATAATTTTTGTATAATCCATCAATATTAGCCATCAAACAATCATACGGATCTTCTTTGTTGTCTGGATCATCTACAATTTCTTCACTAATCAACGATGCATCTGGATTTACAATATCACTTGTCGTTTCCAATTTAGTTCCTGTTTCTTTATCAATTAAACTGACTTGTGTAATTTTGCCAGTTTTAGGAACAAGAGTAATCATGTAAGTTGAAATTGAATTTGATATTTTTTCTTGATATATGATAGATCTTCCACATGCTAACGTTGTATAATCATTCAAGTCGTATGTCAGTTCTACATGACCTTCGCTTAAATCGATTGTATTTCCTGCATCGTCCTTAATCCATCGAATATTTTGACTATGATTTTCTAACCAGTTTGTATCAATTGTATATGTTGCCGTTCCGACATTGTCAGTTACATTCCATTCTGCTTCTCCATCTGTAAACATAGAAAAGCTGTCTCCATTAGCTGTATAAGAAATTGTTCCGCTTGTCGAAATATTGTCTTTATCAATTTTTGTAGCATTCTGAGTATCTATTGTTAAATTTTCTCTATAAATTTTTGATGTTGCACCATTGTAACTGCTAGATACCGTTTCATAAATAAGAAGTTGTCTTTCAAGATCATCCATCGAAAATGAAATCGTTGCATTTCCATTTTCTTTATTTATTTTCCACTCAACATCTTGCCAATATTTATTATTTTCATCTGTTGCGCCATTTCTAACAGCTTCGGAATATTTTTTAGTATCCACAATTGCTGAATCATTCAACCAGCCTTTTGTTCCTAGCTTGTTTTGATAATTATCATCTTGATCGTATTCTTTATTAAGGACATCAAAATACTCTATTGTATTACCAGCAACCGCATTTAATGTGATTGTGTATTTATGATTTTTTGCAGTAATCAATGCTGTTCCACTAATTCCACCTGTTGAGTATTTCTCCAATAAATTCCCCTTTTGAAAAGTTCCACAAGTTAAATTAGCTATGTAATATCCATCATCAAGCTGTAATTTCGTATCATTTTCAGCTTTTTTCAATCCATCTATTGCATCTTGCAAATTCTGCAAAACTGTACCAACATATTTATCTGGAATCGCATCTACATCTTCAATCGCATCTCGTACTTCCTTAAATTCTACCCAGCTTTCTGCGGTATAATCACTTTCATTCAGTTTATCTGCTTTTTCAATCAGTGCTTTTAACCGTTTTCTTTCTTCGCTTTCTGCTTTCGCCGGCTCTAAATTATCTATTGCCTCCTGCAGGTTTTGTAATACTATTCCCACAAATTTATCCGGTATTTCATCTACATTTTCTATAGAATCCCGTACATCTTTGAACTCTGCCCAGCTTTCTGCGGTATAATCGTTTTCATTCAGTTTATCTGCTTTTTCAATCAATGCCTTTAACTGTTTACGTTCTTCATTTTCTGTTTGTACTAATTCCAGATTATTAATTGCTTCCTGTAAATTCTGTAAAATTACTCCCACAAATTTATCCGGTATTTCATCTACATCATCTATAGATTCTCGTACTTCTTTAAATTCTGCCCAACTTTCTGCGGTATAATCGTTCTCATTTAATTTGTCTGCTTTTTCAATCAATGTTTTTAGTTGATCTCGTTCAGAAACATTTTGTGTTTCATTTATCGCATTTACAGCACTAGCATAGCTTGTAATGGGTGTTTGAACCACTCCCGTTATCATTGTGCTCGCCAGAAGAATCGCAGTTAAACTTTTATAGATTTTTCTTCTCATATCTTTTTCTCCTTACAGAATTCATTTTTGTTATTTGCTCTTACTAAGTAAAAAGGCGATTCTTGGCGAACCGCCTTTTATGGTCATATCATTGCTTATTTTTCCCAAATCATTTGTTGTTATCACAATTACATGGACCATTTTTTAATCTCTCAGCTTTACTCGTAACAATTATTCAGACCTTCTGTATTTTTCTAAATAACCGGAAAATTATTCTTATTCTGTTACTCCTGGCAAGATTACGATATCTCCTTCTGCATTAACCGGCATTACATTTAATACATTAATCGAAAATTTCGCATCATATTTTGTATTTATAGTTGGAATAGAATCTGTTGTAAAAGTAATTCCAATAACGGCTTTGGAGCTGTCTCCATCTAAATGAACAACTTCATAATCATCATTTCCAAATGTACCATCCTGATTTGTATCCACATCCACTTCTTTCAGGTAGCCTTTCATTCCCATAGCCTTGAAAGATGATTTAAAGTTCAATGTAACTGTATATGTTCCATCACTATTCTCTACATACGTTGTGTCTTCAACAGCACCATTTCCCATAGACAGATTACTGTCAACTGCTGACGCATTATACTTTCCATCTTTATACAGATTTGTGGCTAATGTTGTAGTGTCTCCTGCCGCTGCAAACGCAGACACACTCATACCCATAGCCATTGTTGCCACAGTTGCTACCGCCGCTAATTTCTTCACAAATTTGTTCTTCATAAAATCCTCCTTCTGAACGCCGTCTTTGAGTACGTTCTAAAAATTCTAGTTTAAAGTCATCTAAGTTAGCCACAATATTGCTTTGGTTACTTGTATCTAACTCCTTGTCTGAAAGATACCATAATTTGCCATTCAATGTCAACACCATTTTTTACAAGTTTGTTGCCTGAATTGCAACAAACAGGCCGTTATTTCCTTTGATTTTGTTGTTATTCAGACAACAACGGACGCAAAAGTGCTGTTATTGATAGTATTTTATCAGCAACAGCACTTTATTGAAATTTTTTCTTATTTTGTTACATGATATGCGTAAATGAGAATTTTTCTCATTTCCAATTTATACCCAGAAATATAATAGTGCAGTGCTTTCCGGCATGTGCATTGGTCCTACACTGCAGGTTACGGTAACTGGTACAATTCCCATCGTGCCAATCCCCGTCCATCGGTGGATTCTGCACGCTTCCATCGGGATTTTCACTATATTATTCTCTATTCTTGCTTCTTCCAAAACTTCATTATGCTCATACTTCAATGTTTTCAGTTTTCCAGCCATCATTTCACCACTCACTCTGGAGTGTGCTGCCATCTCTTTCAGCTTTAATTCCAGATAGCTTTCTCCCTTCTCCTGAACGATTTCGGCTATATCTTCAAATCCTCTCATCGCCATAGAGTCTCTTCCCTGCCCCTGCTTTTTATTCATCCGGTAAAGCCGGAACACTACCGGATGCCTTTCACATTTCTGCAGATTGTGCTGTATCTCCTGATCCAGTTCATTCTCTTTTTTCTTGTATACTGATTTTTTCTCTGTATAGGCGTTAATCATCAGTTCCAGCATGTGGATGTCGATATTCTCCACCATAACATCCAGTGATTCCTCGATTTCTTCCGGTTTTGCACCGATTTCTTCCAGATATTTTTCAAGATTCTCATACAGCTTGGTATATCTTTCCAGCCATTCTTCACCTGCTGCGGTAAATTCCAGTGATTCTGTCAGGATTCCTCTTTCTATGCAGTTCTTAAAATAACGGTTTACCGTTGATCGATTCACGCCATAAGATTCTGCGATACTTCCCTGAGCTCCACGTTTCTTTTCTACTCTTGACAGGCGTTGTAAATATTGCAGTTGCAGCATTGTAGGTCTGTTCTGCCTCTTTAGATGTTCACCTTTTTCCATTTTCTTGTTCCTCTCTTCGTCACCATACATGAATATTCAATTCCCGATAATCGATTGGCAATGGCTTCTGATCAAAGCGTGTAATCGCAATGATTGCCACTGCTTCTGTAATCGGGATTCCTGTATTGGCAGTATAAGTACAGATGTCTGTCGGTAACTGATAAACACCTTTTTCTTCTTTCGCCTGTATCCATTCATCATCTCTTCTGTACCATACATAGCCGATGGATTCGTCCTTTTTTGTCCTGAGCAGGAAGCAGTTCTGGGACTTTTTCATTCTTAATATAACAGAATGTTCCAGTTTCCCGTACTCTGGTGCAAGGAATCTTGGATTGCGTCGTTCCGGTTCATACAGTCCGAATGCCATCGGGAACTCACCATCCTCATAAAAGGTATACAAGTCCATATCGTCATAAACTCTGTCGTATACGTCACCGTACTGCAGAAAGTTTTCAATTCCTTTTAACCCTTCCGGACTGATATAATGTTCCACTCTACAGGCATCTTCCTGCGCCCTCTGCTGATCCATTCCACTTACCATCTGGAAGAACTGTGTCAGTTTCTCATGGCGTGCAAGGCACTCCATACCTTCCAGTTTTCCCTTATCGCTCAGTTCCAGATGTCCGTTTTCCGGCTCACACAAAAATCCTTTTTTCACCAGACTCCGCACCAGGCCTGCCGCTTCATATCCGGTTATATTCACTTCTCTGGCATACTCTTTCGATGTGATCTGTCTGCCTTGCCTCCACATCCGGTAGACATATTCCAGAAGATCTTCTTCCAGTTCGCCTCTGGCTTTTGTCACATCAATATTTCTGTTTTCAATCTTTCTTCCCATGTTACCTTTCCTACCTGTCTTTTTTAATATCTATCCGCTACACGATATCCGGTATTTTCTGCAAAAGACTTCCATCCAGTAAGCATATCGTTTTTTTCTTGGAGCCTTTCTTTTTCTCTGCGACAAACCCCATATTACAGGTGAAATGTATTTCACCCAACCACTGCTGTTCGTACTCTATGTGAAATGCTGTGGCAGGAATTTTAATACTGTGATCATTTACTTCTTCCTTCTTCCAGATTCCATGCATGTTCTGATACCAGATTGTTCTGTCATCCTCGTTCTCTGGATGCTCTGTTAGTTCCAGCCATATCTCCCAAGGCTCTATGTGCAGCCAGCCATCCCGTTCAAACCGCATATCTTCGATAGCTGCTTTTCTCTCTTTTCCAATCTCTGTGGTGTAAAAGGAATACCACATCTGATACTTTCCCGGTTTCAACTTCTTCCAAAGCGTGTGGCAGTCTACACTTTTCGGAATGGAACTTCTTCCACCTTCATTGATAAATTTCCATAAATTGTCGATTTTGTCCGGATCGGATACTTCACACGCCATGAGTCTGCCGTCCCTGTCTGCTGTCTTTTCATCGACTCCGCTCATTTGCAAGAACTGATTCCAGCCTTCAGCTGCCCGTTGCAGTTGTCTCGCATACTCCGTTCCGCTTTCTGTCAGTGCCGGAATCTTCGCATCACTGTCCGTTTCCAGAAATCCTTCCTCTTGTAATTTCTTAATGTTCGTTTTCCAGTGATACTCGGTCAGGTCATAGTCTAATACGATGATTCTTTTGATCTGCTTATCATCCTCCTGCCTTTTCCTCATCTGAAAAATCGTACGCAGAATATCTTTTTGCAGGTATTCTTTTGCCACTTTCTTTGTTTCCATTGCTTTTTCCTCTGTTTCTCGTTTTCCGATTACGTTTTGGTTAGTTGGTTCAAACCATGTAATTTTAATTATATTGTCCTTTTTTCAGGTTTGTCAATGCATTTTCCTCTACAACATTATAATTCCATATAAAAATATCCAAAAACATGTTTTTGGATATTTTTTCGACATACTTTTGGATATTTTCATAGTTAATTTCCTGTTTCCTTTAATTTTGACTCATCCGTAGTCTGTGCGTCAACGCAGACTGCATGGATGGCAAGCCGCTTGCTGTATCCGTTCCCTGTACAGGTAGAAAGTGTCAGTATCTTGTTACTGGTCTGCGGCTTTACTCCTGTATCAACATCGGAATCTTTTATCATCTGGTCGATAAATTTCTGATACTCTTCGCCCGGCTGGTATCCTACTTTGTATACATCACCGCCATTGACTGCATCCTCATAAGAGAAGATTCGATAACGGTAGGCGGTTGTCTCAGAATATACAGTGAAGTATTGATTCTCTTTCCAGAAACCGTCATCCTTATATTTTTTCAGGCTCCCGAACATGCTTCCGTCATTCATATTGTGACCGTAAATAATGTTGTAATAATCCGAAAAATCAGATTTGTTAAGACCTTCCAAAAAGATACACCCCGCGATGTGGCTGTTGCCATGCAGGTCGGTTCTCAGATATTTCTGATTGTCACCTGAATACAGAATCGGATAATTGATGCCAAGTTCGTCCTGATTATCAAACCGTATCCACCCGATGGCATCTGGATTCTCGGCTTTCAGCTTGTCAAATTCTACTTTTACATCTGTAGCCCACCAGTCTTTTTTCTTCTGTTTTCCATCATTTGGTTCGGACTCATCATTTACATACTCTTCGGCAAGTTTGTCATAATCTCTGGCAGATTTCCATCGGTCGATGTATGGGGGCAGGATATGCATAAGTGCTACCCCGATTAAAACCACTGCCAGAATGATCCATATCAGCCATCGGTATGAGCTTTTTTTCTTCATGTTGTCTCTCCCATTTTTCCTGTTAGTTCTCTCGAACCACTATCGTCATTATGGAATGTGTGGTCAGAATTGTCAATCTTTTTCTTCTGGCGTACTGTCTGTTGCCTGTCCGTCTGCCCCTATCTGTCTATCTGCTCCTGTTTCTCCATCTGCTTCTGCCTGTCCGTCTACGAGGTCGTAGCTCATATCGAGTAAATCCAGAACTTTTGAATCGCTGACAGAACCGTCCAGCGGAACTGCCAGCCAGTGCTTCTTGTCCATGTACTTTGCCGGAGCAAGGTGATACATTTCGATGTAGTTGCCTATCATGTCCGGCTCTGCCTGAACCTCCATGAAAGTTGTTCTTTCGGCTGGTTGGTAAAAGATGGCATAAGGTGCGGCGGTTCTTGGGTTTTTGAAGATGGTGACGGGGTATCCGGATTTGTTGATGGTGTCTGGATGGGTGGGGTATTGCTTTTGGATGTATGTGAATATTTCTTGTTGGTTCATGTGGGATCCCTTCTTTTTCTCATAATGAATGGATGACCTCTGCCATCCATTATCATTTATTATAACTTTTCTGATTCGCTTATTACAATAGCTTTTTAACAAGTCTCTGTTTTTGAAACAAAAGAAAGCTACCAGTTTTTTTCCTCTGATAGCTTTCCATTCATTCTTATTCTGTTGGAAACATCGCTGTTTCCAGCTTACTCATCTCTGTATCCGAAAGACCATACTTTCCTGAATTATCTTTTTCCACTGATACTTTTACAGTAACAGTTTTTCCATAACTGTTCTTTTCAAGACTCTTCTGGACACTTTCTGTTAATACAGCTGCAAAGACTTCCGGATCATTTCCATCCAATCCCTGCTTTATTTTTTCATTGCTTACCTCTGTAGAGCTTTGTTGCAATGTCTGAAATACATTGGATGGTTCAACTTGTACACTTACTGTATAGACTCCATCCTCTTCTTTCACATCCTGTACTTTGTATTTTGCCAGTTTCTTTACTTCTGCCAGTTTTTCTGCATAATCAGCAATTCCTTTATCCGTAATGTTATCGGAATCATCAAATTGCTGTTGGATACTCTCATTAAAATCCTCTTCGATTTCTTTCTTGGCATCTTTTTCCGAGATTTCTAACAGATTCGCATAGTCCTTATATTCTCCATGATAGTATGCATCAAGAGAACTTTGGACGTAGGATTTGGAATCGAAGTCTGGTTGTTTGGTACAAGCATTTACTAACAAACTTACTAATAATATATTTGATATAAAAAATATCTTTTTATCTTTCATTATTTTTTCAGAATCGTGTTACCACAATAAAATCTGAATCCTCCTTATTCCATTTATTACTCCAGTCTCGGAAATGCGAATGGCACATATCCGTTTTTTTTGCCACCTTACTATGTTCTTCTTGGACAGTTTTTAAAAAATCAATCAAATCTTCTAATTCTTCTAAAGTTCCATCAAACGTTGCTTCACTCAACTTCATTAATTTTTCACTATCTTTTTCATATCCAAAAAATTTCATTTTTTTAATTTCCTTTCCAGCCATTTTCTTCCAGCCATTTTCTTGTACTATTTGTTAAATTAGGCGTTCCTTTATGTGCATCATGTACTGTTCCATCTTGATTTAATGATGTTCCATCTTTAAAATGAACATGTGGTTGCTGTCCTTCAGTATGAGCACCATCAACTCGATCCACCTCTTTTGGAGCTTGCCCCTTTTCTACTTGTTTTTGCATTTGATTTCGGCTAGTTGGTTTCTTGTTTGAATCTGTACTTCCCTTGTTTTTACTTGATTTCTGAATTCGTACATCAAACATATTAGATAATGCACTTCCAGCAATAGCTACACCTGTTCCTGCTACACCAACTCCTGCAACCGCTGCTGGGACACTAACTTCAGCGGCCAATCCGCCACTCATTACTGTTCCGCCTCCACCTAATATTGTTAAGCCCGCTCCGCCGATTATCATTGCTATACCGGTGCTTAATTTTAAACTGTCTTTTAATGTTCCAGTATACTCAATACGTATATTCGGGAATTTTTCTATTAATCGTTGCAATTCCATATTGCTCGTAAAAATAATGCTTAGTCCTGCAACTATAGCTCCAGTCTTTATTTGTTTTTGTATTCGTTCACTATCTTTACTACATAGCTTTCTTTTAATTTCCTGACGGATTTCGCTTGTTCGAGCCTCTGCATACGCATGAAATGAAGTATAAATTCCATTGGCTTTCCCATTACTATTAGTTTTTACAAATTTAGTACCGTTGGAAATTTTATTTCCACTATACCTACTCTTATTACCTTGATAAGAATTACTATAACCATTTCCAGTAAATTTTACTGAATTTTTCTTTGATGAATTACTTACCAATGCATTCTTTATTCTCTGATTTGGACGGCTGATTGCATTTTTTACTGTCTTAACAACATTTTTTACAGTTTTTATAACTGTTTTTGCTGCTTTTACAACCGTTTTTGCCACCTTCTTAGCTGCACCCTTAATCCTGCTCCACAGGGAATGTCCTGTCGGATCACTGTAATTCAGCGGATTATTGGTTGTATAATCGTAGCGGTTTCTGGTTAATGGATTTTCTGTCGTTCCAAGATCACTATCTTCAGTTGTAAAGGTTCCGTTCTCTGCGTTATAGTATCTTGCCCGCAGATACTGAAGTCCTGTTTTTACATTTGTGGACTCCCCATTGTAACCGTAGTAATTGACACCGTCTGCTGTTCCTGATGTAAGGTTACCGTATGAATCATACTGATAACTGTTCGTCAGATTAGCTGTTTCGGTCAGGATTCCGGTCACGCTGTTTCTTCCGTCATATAAATAATAACTGCTTTCTGTGGATTTATCAACGCTTATACGTTCTCCGATTCCACTTTCTCCATAAGTATAAGCCTGACGGACTTTCTCGTCTGCCCCATACTCTGCGAGGACTTCTGTATTTTCACGATTGATATCGTTGATATACTCTGTCAGTGTATAACCTTTAGCATTTGAACCACCTTTTACCAGAGATGCAAGCTGCTCTTTCGGGCTGTTCCCATCTTCGGTACGCTGGTTCTCCGGGATCAGGACTTCATCGCCATAACAGTCTTCCCATTTATAGGTGTTATCAAGTTCGAATACCCGGTTGTTATCTCCATCGTACATGGCTGCCATCAGGACTGTTCCACCCTGTTTTACGACTGCCAGACGATTCTCTGCTGTGTATTCATAAGTAACCGGATCTGCACTGTTTGTCTTATCACATTCCTGGATCAGATTGCCATCTTTATCATAGCTGTAGGTTGTTCCCGGATCGCCCCAGATCTTTGCATTGGTGCGTTTGATGAGCTGGTTGGAATCGTTGTACTTGTAGTTATATTTTGCTTTGCTGACACCATCTTCGATCTTCTCATAAGAAGTCCGGTTTCCGATCTTGTCATACGTATAATTATGGACTGTCTTTTTACCGCCCTCTGCTTTTTCTGTACAGCGTGTCAGTTCCCAGTTGTCATCATACTCATAAGTACGTGTTGTCTGGATCTCTTTTTCCTGATGCTCACAGTCTGCTTTGTCTGTCTCTTTCTGTGTATCGCCCCAGTTGTACCAGTCTTCCCAGCTTGGCATCTTTCTTGTTCCTGCTTCCAGTTCTGTAGCTGTTTCTCCCACTACATATCCCTGATCATTGTACTTGTACTCATAAGTACTGATTACTTTTCCACATGAACCACAGGTGTTGACAATCTTTGTAATATGATCTTCTGCATCGTAAGACACTTCCGTCTTTGTTCCGTTGCTTCTAACGACTTCTGTCACACGGTTCAGCGCATCATGCTTGTAAGTGGTTACTTTTCTATTACGGTCTGTCAATTTTACCAGATTGTCATTTAAATCGTATTCATAGCTGACCTTTGTCCCATCCGGGTATACGATTGCCTGCAGATTATCTGCGTCATCATAAACGTAACTGACATCCTTTTTCGAACCGCTTGTCACTTTGGTGATTCTTCCGAGTGCATCGTATTCGTAACTGCTCTTGCCTGTCTGATCCTTCATGGATACCCGTTCCCCGGCACTGTTATATGCGTAGGTCACGTCCTTTTCGGAAGTCTCGCCTTTTGCGTCCTGATAAGATTTCTCCAACAGGTCATTCAGCTTATCGTAATCATACGTGGTTTTCTTGCCACTTGCCTGTGTATGTCCGGTCAGTCTGCCTTTTTCATCATAGTCGAATTTCTCTGTTCTTCCTGCCGGATCTTTGATGGATGTCAGGTTGCCTTCCAGATCATAAGTATAATTCGTTGTCTTATTTGCTGCATTGGTGAAGGTCACCAGGTTATCCATGTTGTCGTAACCGTAAGTTGTTACACCGCCAAGGGCATCGGTTACTTTGGTCAGATTGTCATTCTTGTCATATTCCAGACGGCTCTTTAATCCGGTCTTATCTGTAACAACCTGAATATTACCATGTGCATCGTAATCAAATCCCGTTGTGAATCCACGCTTGTCTGTAATAGAAGTTACCCTGCTGTCCTTATCATAGGTATAGGATTCCTTCTGACCCAGTGCATCGGTCTCTTCTGTTACACGATTGTCTTTATCGTAGACTGTCTTTGCAACATAGCCCATCGGGTCTGTTACAGATGTCACATTATAATTCTTGTCATATCCATAACTGGTCTTTCTTCCACCCGGTTTGGTGATCTCAGTAATATTTCCTGCCGGGTCGTAAGTATAAGCAGTTATCTTACCAAGCGGATCAGCTGCAGAAGTCATCTGGCCTGCCAGGTCATAACTGTAGGTATTGCTCCGTCCAAGTGGATCTGTCTCCTTCACCAGATTGCCATACTTATCATAAGAAAAGCTGGTTGTTCCATCCAGTGCATTGGTAGAAGACTTCATGTTGTGGAGCTTATCGTAAGTATAAGTGGTGGTACTCTTTAAGCTGTCGCTTTCTTTTACCACGTTGTCCACTTTATCATAAGAGAAATTTTTAGTATAACCCAGTGGACTGGTCATACTCTTCAGACGTCCGACTTTATCATAACTATAGGTATACTCTCCGCCATTCGCCTGTGTCATCTTTGTGACATTATCATTCAGGTCAACACTGTACTGTGTCTCATTTCCCTTTGCATCCGTTACAGAAATGACATTGCCATGCTTGTCGTAATCGTATTTGGTAACTGCTCCCTTTGGAGAAATCTGTTCCGTCATGTTACTCAGGCTGTCATATTTGTATTCGGTAATGAGTCCCATCGGATCTTTTGATTTGGTAAGATTTCCAATGGCATCATAACGGTATTCATTTGTTTCTTTTAACGGAGAAGTCTCCCCGATCTTGCGGTCCAGTTCATCATACTGGTAGGTTGTCGTATTTCCATTTCCATCTGTCTGGGATACGAGGTTGTCATTTTTATCGTAAGTATACTTGGTAACCGTACCGTTTTCATCGACAGATTCCGTCACATTATCATTTCCGTCATACTTAAAGGTGCTGGATGCTCCCAGTGGATTTGTCTGAGAGATAACCCGGTCTTTCTTATCGTAAGCGTATTTATATGTAGCTTCCTCTTCTTCTGTCATGGATAACTGGTTGCCGACTTTATCGTAGGTAAAGGTTGTTTTATGACCTTCCGCATCCGTTACCGCTGTAATGCGGTCCATAACATCATATTCATAAGATGTGGTACTTCCGTCTGCTTCAGTAAGTTTCAGGAGTCTGCCGTACTGATCGTACTTGTATGTTGCTGTCCTGCCAAGTTCATCGGTCTGTGTCAGTACATTTCCGGCACCATCATAAGTATAATCCATGCTGTTTCCACCATTGTCGGAGGAATGGATCAGGTTGCCTGCTCCGTCATACTGATAGGTAATTACGAGTCCCTGTGCATCCGTACATTTTACAAGCTGTCCGATGGCATCGTACTCCATCAGCACCTTGTCTCCTGTCGGCAGTATTATGGATGTGTTATTTCCCTCTTTATCATACACATAGCTGTACGCATTGCCGAGGGCATCTGTCATCTTTGTGCTGTTACCCTGTGAATCGTATTCGTAAGTAGTCTTTCCTTTCAGGGCGTCCACCGTCTGTTCCAGATTGTCGGTGGAATCATATTTCATTGCTGTAATGTTGCCCTTTGCATCGGTTGCCGATGTCATGTTTCCATTACCATCGTAAGTCATGGTACTGGTATTTCCATTTTCATCGGTAGAGGATACCAGATTTCCATTTAAGTCATACTTCATGGATACGGTATATCCAAGGGCATCTTTGGATGTAGTCAGATTTCCTGCCTTGTCGTAAGCATAAGTATCTGTTCTTCCCTCTTCATCGGTAGAAGATACCAGATTGCCTGCTTTATCATAAGTATATGTGGTAGTTCCACCTTCTGGGTTGGTTTCACTTAAGCGGTTTCCTGTATTATCGTAGGTATAAGTCCAGGTTCTTCCACTGTCATCTGATTTTGATACCAGATTGTCTGCCGCATCATAAGTATAAGTGGTAACTGCACCTAATTCATCTGTCTCTTTAGCGAGCCTTCCGCAGTTATCATATTCCTTGGAATGGCTGCTTCCATCTCCATAGGTAATCTTGGTTTCATTTCCTAATGCGTCATATTCATATTTGGTTATATTACCAACTGCATCTTTGGACTGAAGCACCTGTCCAAGAGAATCAAACTTGGATACGGTTGCATTTCCATTTCCGTCGGTATATTTTTTCAGATTTCCTGCTTTGTCATATTCATAGAGCTTTGTTCCAAAATCTTTATTACTCTCTTCTATGACACGTCCCATGCTGTCATACTTGTAAGTAATTGTATTTCCTTTTGCATCGGTTGCTTTGACCTGCTGATAATTCTTATCATAGGCGTAGCTGATCTGATTTCCTTTCGGATCCGTACCACTGGTCATGTTGTACATCTTATCGTAGGTATAAGTGGTAGTATTCCCCAGTGCGTCAGTACTTGCCGTAATATTTCCCACACCATCGAGTGTATAAGCGGTCACACCGCCATCGGCTGCTGTCTTGGAAATTAAATTGCCATTCGCATCGTAACTGTTCGAAGTGACATTTCCAAGTGGATCTGTCATGGTAACTGCACGATTCATCGCGTCATACGTGAATCCCCATGCTGCTCCGTTTCCATCCACATATCCGGTCATGTTCGGTCCGTCATACGAATATGTTGTTGTGACACCTCTGCCGTCTGTCTGGGATACCATACGATGTTTGTCATCGTAAGTATAGGTAATGGCTGTTCCATCCGGTTTTGTAGATGTGACCATATTTCCATTACCGTCATAACTGTAAGTAACCGTTGCTCCGTTATATCCGGTTGCACTGGTCAGCTTATTCTGCTCATTATAAGTATAGGAGGCTGTCTTTCCATCCTCTCTTGTCTCCGTTGCTACATTACCAAATGCATCATAAGTGTAAGTTTTTGTTCCGGCTGCTGTCGTTTCGGAAGCAAGCTGATTTTCTGCATTATAAGTCTTTTCACAGGTTGTTCCATCCGGATATTCAATGGATGTTGTGCGGTACTGATCATCATAATGATAAACGGTCTTATTTCCTTCGTTATCCGTTGTTGTAGTAGAACTTTTTCCGTACTTGAAAGTTGCCGTTCCTTTTTCTGCATCAGTCTGCTCTACAACTCTTCCTTCTTTATCGTAAGTATTCTTTACAACCGTATTGCCATTCTCATCTTTCCAGCTTGTCATACGGCTGTCATCATCATATTTGTACTCTTTTGTTGTTCCATTCGGATCTGTTACAGATATCAGATTTCCCTGCTCATCATATTTGTAAGAAACTTTTCCACCATCTGGAAGAGACAGTTCCTTGATATGCCCGAATTTATCCTGTTTTACCCCGAATGTTTTTCCGGATGGTGTGGTAATCTTGCTTAGATTATAATCATCGTCATAATCTAACACTGTCTTAAATCCATTCACATCCGTTACATAACGTAAAATTCCGTATTTATCAAATGACCAGATGCTCTGATCCGCATCTGTCAGTTCCCATCCGATGTAGTCATGGTCTGTATCTTTATAGCTGACTGCTTTTAAGTCGTATACATAACCATCCGGAGCAGTGTAACTTCCATCTTCATTCTTATCAAAGATCAGATAACTTCCGTCCCCTCTCATATACAGAAGGCTTCCGTCCTCCATCTGAGAAAGTGACTGGTCATAGTTAAAGCTCCATCCACGTCCGAACATGGAATGCTGGTCTGTTCCTTTGGAATTGTAGCTTCTTGTAATGGAGAATTCCCCATTCAGCTCATTCATCGTCGCATCGGACTGATCCATGTAGAAGTTACCGGTATTTAAGTTGACCGGCTCAAATCCAAATTCACAGTGCAGGCCTCTTCCCATCAATGCTCCGTCAATCCGCATCTTATCCTGATCGGTAAGCGGTGCAGGACTATATGGAACATTTGTCTGTGGGTTACGGATAAAGATTGTGTTGTTTGCGACTACCAGTGCATCCATAACCTGATTGTCTTTCATAATGTTCTTAAGCGGAACACCATAATATTTTGCAATCTTCGGGAATGTATCAAACTGCTTCACTTCATAAATCACAAAGCTGTCACTGGTCACTTCTTTTCCCGTTTCCAGTTTGCCATCAATTTCTTTCGATGCTTTTGCTTTTATTTTATAGAGTTTATCTTTTGTCAGTCCTGAATACAAAGCACTCTGCCAGTTGGAATCTTTGCTGTAATACTTATTCGCCTCCGGGAACTGCTTATTATATTCCGTGCTGTCTGGATAGGAATACAATGGTTTTGCATCTGTTTCGTGATGTTCTTCATTTTCCTCATCTGGAAGCAGATAATATTCTACTGTAGATTTGCTCTTTGCAATTCCGTCTGCAAATACGGCATCAAACTTCAGCTTTCCATTTGTATTCTTTTCTGTCATCGGGCGAAGCAGGATCGTTGTTTCATCCAGTGACATATCACGCAGATATGGATCTTCAGCCGGTGACCACTGGATGCTGAGTTTCGGTCCATAAACGGATGCCCTGTTATTCAGTACCTCACACTGCATAGAAGCTCCAAGGTTATTTGCCTCGGCAATGGCTACCAGTGCAAATCCGTTATTCGCATGAGTTCCCTGTACCCAGTCATTGACCAGATCTTTGACATCATAATTGATATAGCTGTTCCTGCTGGTACTTGCATTCTGTACATCCTGAAACGTAAGATTTACTGGTTTTGTTTTCCATGTGATGGAGGTGTTCCACGACTGATCCACACGATAAAGTCCAAACTGGGATGCACCACCACTGTATGCAGTTTTCTGACTGACTGCAAATGTTGCACTGTCAATTTTGGAATCTTTCGGAATCTGACTAAAATTCGAATTTACTTTGATATAAGTACGGCAGTTCTGGTGTGCTGTTCCAAATCCTGCAAGGTTTCCAGACTTAATACCATCATCAAATCCGACATACGGATAATTGTTATCTCCAATCTGACTGGTTGGACTTCCCTCTTCCACACCAATCATGTTAAAGGAACTCTTCTGGATCTCCACTGGTGTCGGATCGATTCTGACCGGATACTGACGTTCTTCTGCTGAAAGCCAGTCCATATCTGGTTTTACGGTCAGGATTGTTTTCCCATCTTCTTCCCGAAGTTCCAGAGTAATCAGGAAACTGATTTCTCCGGCAGCATCTTCCATAGACGGTGCTTCCAGAAGATACTTTGCATCTTTGATTGTTTTTCCTTCTGGATAAATGTATACCTGATTATCTTTTACTTCAGCCTGATATCCCGGAATCTGAAGTTCATATTCATACGATTCTCTGTCTGTTGGCTGCTGAAGTACGATATCTTCCTTAATGCTGGAATCCAGTACCGTATACTGAACATCTGCTCCTTCATAAACTTCATTATAAAGGATCGCATTGTCCTTAATAACGGAATGTGTATAATCTCCATCTACTGGAATGATCCCGATTCTGGTCTTTCCATTTTCAATCGTTACACCATTGTCTTCTGACATCTGTTCTGGAAGAAGAATGGCATAATCATTAGCCTTGTTCTGATAAACCTCCGTTTTCTCTTCCTTTTCTTCATCTGGCGATACGCTGCTGGCCTCCTGTGCTTCTTCGGATGCCGGAGTGTCTGCTTCTTCCGGCTTTACAAGAGTATTATCTACCAGTTCTGTATCACCATCTTCATTCTTATAAGTTCCGACATATCCACCATAAACGGTTGTATACTGCTTCTCTCCGGTCTTATAAGTTTTGGAAATGGCATCATAATCAATCAGTTCACCTTCCGGTTCTTCCGGAATCGGATAGTAATCCTGTGGTTCTTTCAACTCCACTTCTTTTTCCTGCGGATTTTCTTCTGTTTCTTCCGCTGGAGTTGTCTGTTCTTCCTGAGTCTCTGTATTTTCCGATGGTGTCGTTTCATTTTGTACGTCCGCATCAGACTGCTGACTCTTGTCTTGTTCTCCAGATGTGGAATCTGTTATCCCGGCTTCCTCTTCAGTCAAAGCCTCTGGTCTGGAGAAATCTGCATTCTTCTGTACATCCTCAATGGCCTCTTTTGCCTGTACAAAGATAGGTTCTGTTCCCTGTAGTGCCATCAGGAGTGCAAGTACTAAGGCTATAGCCGACTTTCGAAATCTCTTCATAGTCTCTTTCTCCCTCTTGTAATCTTTTTCTATAATTCCTTTACAAAATAACCGCTACCCTCCTTTTTTCTGACTTTGGCACTACTATAATCTAAAAAATCACAAAATTTTCACAAATGGTAAAAATGACCCTTGAGGTGGCAAAAATAGACGAAATGGGTTGAAAAAAAATAGTAAGACACCATCGCCTTACTATTTTTCATCTAATTTCATATATAATAATATTTTCACTTGAAAGGATTTCTCCGTATGGCAGATCTCCATCTGACCATGATACTTTTCTACTACGAGTTTCACATTCTGTAATCCTATTCCATGTCCTTCTTTCCTGCTTTTCGTTGTCAGATAAATTCCATTCTGCACTTTTGGTGTATCTTTTATGCTATTCTCAATCTGGATATTCATGATTCCTTTTCCATAATACATCTGAAACGATAATCTCCGTTCATCTGAAGCTGCCGCCCCACGAATGGCATTATCCATAAGATTTCCTACAACTATACTTAGATCAAATAATTCTTTCCCTATATGATTCGGTATTTCCACAGAAATCTCTGGCTTTTCAATTACTGATTTCACATCTTCCAAAATATAATTCAGCAGATTATTCATATTACGGTTTTCTGTATATACATGATGACATAAGGCTGTTCCGGCTATATTCTCCATTTTTTTCAGATACGATAAAATCTCTTCATTTCCTCTCGTTTTTGCCATTGCCCCTATCGTTGTAAGATGGTGTTTGTAATCATGATGTATCTTATTCAGCCTGTCTTGTGATTTCATCATCATCTCCAGTTCTTTTGCATACTGGCTCATCTGAATCTTCATCTCTTCCTGTTTTGCTGTTTCAATATAACTTTTCTGAACCTCATCGTGCAGATAGAAAATAAATACATTGATAAACAGTAAGAATAATACAATCGTAGACCGCACACCTCTTCTGTCTGGTAGCAATATCCTGATGCAGACTATAATGCTGATCACCGGGACAGAAAGCATAGCCAGCCAATGACTGTTCTTTATGTAATAACTTCTCTTTACATCCACTTTTCTTTCAATAATGACTTCTAGTAAAAAGAATATAAAATTTCCCATTACGATAGTTCCCGGTCCCATGTGATGATGTACCGGATTTCTTGCTACCGCATACCGTTGAAAAAACACGATAGGAATCCCATCACATAAAATTCCCATAATATATACCATAAGTGTATTCCAAACATGATGTTGCCAGTCTGCCTGATATGCCACTGTTATAATTAACAGAGCAATCAGTTCAAAGATCAGATCTCCGTACATCGTTCCCCACTGCATACTTCCCCAACAGGAAAGCAGATACGCACAAAAATATGCAAATAGCTTTTGTGTATCCTCATCTTTGGGATACAGGATAGTATTGTAACGGAACACAGTATAAATCCAGAATAATTTACTTGTCAGATAAGTGATCAAATGGATATTCATAATCTTTTCTTCTCCGTTTGTAATAGTCTTTCCCTGACCTTCTTGCGATTTGCTTTACTGATACTGAGACGTGTCTTGTCTTTCATAACCACGTTGTCATATTCGTAATGCTCCACGTGTTCCATATTGATGAGATAGGACTTGTGAATCAGTAAGAAATATTCTTCTGTTACATCCGCTACATCCTTTAATTTTCCTCGATATTCAAATTCTTTTTCCGATGTCACGATATGTACTCTTTTTCCCAGACTATAAAAATACAGGATCTTGTCATAAGAAATTTTGTGGATTCCTTTTGTATCTGTATATTCAAATATTTTCTTCCGTTCTTTTAACAGTTCCCGTAATTCACCTATTACCCGGAAAAGTTCTTCCTCTCGGATCGGCTTTACAAGAAAATCAAATGGATGAATGCGGAATAATTTCATAGCATATTCCTGATATGTTGAAATATAGGTAATCTGCAGTTCTTTTCCATAATTTTTCTTTCGTATCTCCGTTCCGATATCAATTCCATTCTCATGTTCCAGACAAATATCAAGGAATAACATATCGTAGGATTCTTCTTCTAGCCTGTTAAGAAGCTGCACCGCAGAATAGTATATTTCTATAGATATCTGGCAGTCATTCGCTTTTCCATAATGGAACAACTTCTGTTCTAACCAATTACACAGGATGATATCATCATCACAGATTGCAAGTTCCAGCATATTTTCTCACCCTCAGTCTTTCGTAACACGACAAATAGGGAAAAGAATCCCCTTCAATTCTTTTCCCGAATGGACATCACTAATTTTGTGTCATTTTTCCGATGCAACAGCACCACTTCCTTTGCTGTCTTATTTTGTCCTCTATATAATAAACACTTGAACAAGAAAAAACTGTCGCCATTTTATAATTTATTTATATTTTTTATGTTTTATTTATATTTTATCCAAATATTACAGCGATAACTAATAATGTCACCCCCTGCATTATTCTTTTTATTTTTAGCGTCATTTGATAAAACATCAACGTTTTTGATGGCAAAAAGGGAACCTGCAAAACCAGATTCCCTTTAAAATACATGCTCTTCTCTAAAAGGATGATAAATCCACCATCCTCTGCTTATTTTTAAAAACTTTTTCCTTTTTTACAATACTTATAAATATTAAATGGTTTTTCTTTTTTTTCAAATAAAATCCCTGTTGTTTTAATAATTTTTATAAGTTCATCCGACTCCATATCTGTCGTTTTAAATATAAATATTTTCTTTTCATTTGTTATGAAAAAAAAGAAGTTTTTATATAAGAACATTCTATCAATATTTTTAAATTCATAAATTTGATCTTCATCTATTTTAATTGCGTTTTCATCGATATCCACCGTTTCATATCCTGATCTACCCCAGACAAATTCATGAACATTTTTTTCAAAATTTTTACCAATCATTTGATACCAAATAATCCAAGCCACACAAGCCACACAAGTTCCAATCCCTATTCCAAACATCAAATAACTTTCCGACAGATAACAATTAATCGACAGTAAAAATTCTACAGGTGTAAAAATATAGATAATCATTCTACTTTTCTGTCTTGTTTTAAATAATTGATTAGGAATTATAAACCCAAGCGAAAGCATTCTTTCTAATTCTTCCCTATCCTCATCTGACACAATTGATTTAATATGCATTCTTCTTAATCCCCCTTTTGCCAGAGGTCCTCTTTATAAAATCGAACCTCTGGCCATTGTCTCTTTTATTCTTTTACAATTTACAGCGCTTGAATCAACAAACCAAAAACAGTACCTGCTCCAGCTGAAAATAAAGCAATAATTGACGGAATTGCATTTACAACTAATGCACCCGCAAGAACTAATATTACGGCTCCTGCCAGTATATTACTATGCTCTTTTGTGAATTCTACAACATTAAATTCAAGACCACTATTAGAATTTAATGTCATTGTAAAAATCAAAGCAACCGATATTGTCCACTCTTTTTCCTCTTCTGGCAGCAAATCTGATGTACTAAATACAATGGAAAACTCTACACTATTGGCAAAAACATTATTTATTTCAAAAGCAATATTACCAGATTTAACCGATAAAGCAATTTTTTCTATCGTATTTCCAAAGTTATCTGCTCCCTCTATACCTGTATCTGATAAATTTGATGAAATCTCCATAATTTGATTTTTGCAAGTTTGTGTCAATTCTCCATCATTTCCTATATCCACTTTTATATTATAAATTTTACCAGTTGAACTTTCAAGCGATGTGGATATTTTAGTAGAAATATCAATTGCTCCTTGAGGACTCATCATTGTTCCCAGTGAAATTTCCTTATCATACTCCACACCCACATCCATAATTTTATTCAGATAACCAAGCGGCTCCATTACATTATAGACATATTGATTTCGTGCTATTTTTACCTTTGCCCGAAGATTTTCTTGCGCTATTTCCTCATCTGTTTTTGTCGATACGGCATCGAACTTTTTAAATCCAGTATCTCTCCCTGAATATGCATCTTTATCCAGTGGGAACGAAGGTGATGAAGAAAATGAGTTCAACTCACAAAATTGATCAAATGCCCAGTTCTTCGGCATCGAATATCCCAAATTACAGCTAAATCCAGTTGACATATCTGCCACAAATGATTTACTTGCCAATCCTGCTTCATAAACTTTAGTACATACATATCTTGGTGCATAAATGCCGACTTTATAATTTTTATCATTTGTCGAACTGAAAAAGATCATGTGAATCTGTTCAAAATAAGGTATAATAAATGTATCAATCTGATATGAATAACAATCAAAATCCACTGCAAAGTATATAGTCGTTCCACTTGGTATACCGATTCTCTCGGCTGCTAAAATTGCTGTCTGTGCATCAACACTTCCCTGGGACGGATCCTTAAAATAGTTTAATTCATATCCTCCATCCTGATATATCGGGAATACCGATAATCCTGCATTTTCAATGTTTTTCACTTCTGTTGATGTCAAATATTTCGGTGTATGTTCTTTTCCAACAGAACCTGTCAGATAACGTCCTACATGAGTATACCCTGCATTTTTTATATCTAATGCCTGTTGTTTATTTAATACTGTTGCACAGTCACACGCTTTTGCTGCCCTGTTTGTATCGCCTTTACTCGTAAGCAATGATTTCATAGTAGAAACATTTACTTTTCCTTTTGTTACAAGTCCAATTCCTGTCAGACCATAAAACTCCTGAAATTCTGACACCTTTGACTCTGTAGTCGAATCAAACACGCCATCGAATCTTCCCGGATTATATCCGTTAAAATATAGTCCGTATTGAGCAATCTTATTAAATGGAACATATTTCGTCGAGTTCTGTCCGTTCTGTAATGTACCCGGAAACGCATTTGTTGTTGCATCGCCAAAATTAACTGAATTCAAATCTGTAATTAATTCAGTTGTAACTCCTTCAGCCGCCTGCAATGCACCAACTAAAGACAAAATTGTCTGTCTTGAGGCAATTCCATCACAAGGTCCAACACCAATAACATCTGACCAGTCACTATTTAATTGCTGTTGAATAAGAACAATATTGGAATCCCCACCAGAAACCTTTGTAAACCAGTTTAGGGATAACAATCCAGACCAAACTTTCCAATCAATTTTGCCCGTAACTTCCAGTCCTGCATTTTCCTGCATCTTTTTAACTGCATTTACTCCTGATGTATAATAAATTCCAGTAATTCCTCCAGCAGCATATCCTTTGCAAAACAGAGCACACTGAATCAAGCATACATTAACCTGCGGAGTATCATTCGGATCCATTTTTGTAATAATGGCTAACTTCTTCATGGTATTAATAGTAAGTGGTCCAACCGTTCCTGTAATCGTTGAGATTCCATTCTGAATCTGAAATGCACGAATGATTCCCTGCATCACGGCTGTTCCGGTCTTTCCATCTTCATCCAGTTTTACCCAATCCTTATGTCCACCAAACATCGCATTTAAATATTTTTGTGCTGCTTTTACATTCTGATCACTCATATTCACTACCTCCTAATTCAAGTCAATTATAAAGATTTCTAACTCTTTATATGTCTATCACTAAAAGTTACAATAACAATTTATCAATCAACTGTGCCTATTTTGTGACTATTTTCCAAAGGATTCATTAACTCCCTTATAAAATCCTTAACAAATTATGAAAGAAACCATCAATTTATCACCCCATATCCCATTATAGAACTGTAATCTACTGCATAATTTCTCTGCCGTACCTGATCACTGGAATTTCCCTCAATCGTGTAAACTCTTCCACCTTCACACTTTTCTACTATTCCTACATGATCCGATGTTCCATCATGATCCCAGTCAAAAAAGATGATCATTCCAGCTGTCGGAGTTGTTCCGCCACTCTGCCACTTATTCTTTCCCTGAAACCAGGACACTCCATCACTGCACAATGAGAATTTAGGAACATTCCCACTTGCAATCAGACCGCTCTGATCCGCACACCAGCTTACAAAACAGGCACACCATTCTACCCGACTGTCAAATCCGTACCAGCTCCAGAACTTCTGACCGCCACTGTTTCCAAGCTGCCCCATTGCAACCGACACAATCTGCTGATTACCAAACAAACCAGCAAACAGGCTGCCACCGGAATAATACCGCATCACATGGGGAACGTATTGGGGATCTCCGTAACTGCTCCATCCATGCGAAGCTGCCTGTTCCTGTGAAAACTGCAATGCATTGGCTTCTGTATAACCGCCTCTTTGCAATGCCCATCCTATGTAGCCATTTCCATAGTTATATCCCTGCCATGCAAGTTTCAGCTTGTCCAGATCCTGTGGACTGCTGCATCCTGCCTGTCTGATACAGTCTGCAAAGGTCTGTACTCCAACCTCTATCGAATAATCCGGATCAGTAATAGAACCAGGAGTGTGTGGGAATCTTGTATTATATGGACTTTCCGAACACTGCATCGGGTCTGTTCCCCTGCCTCCAGATTCCTGCATCATGATGGCCTGTATCGCAGACACATATTCCGGAATGCCGTATTGGGATGCATACTGCTGTATCACAGAAGTATACGCAAGCACTTCTTCACTTAGGGATTCGGAGCTTTCCGAATTACTGCTGAAAGCTGCTCCTGCAATGATTCCCACAATCAGAATAAATACCAGAAGAAATGCACTACCTCCGGCAGCAATCCATTTTCCCATTTTTTCAAGAGCTACTACCCCTTTTTGAATCGCTGCTGTAATTCCCTGTACGGATAACTTTGAACCCTTTCCAGTTACCTGAAGGACTGCTTTTCCACTTTCTGCCGATGCCTGTGCTGACTTTCTTGCCATCTGGGCTGCTCTTGCTTTCTGCATCGCCTGAAGACTTTTTTCCATCTGCTGTTTCTGCATGGATGCCTGTGTCTTTATTTTTTCTTGAGACAGACCGGATACTTTTACCACTCTCGGTGCTGCTTTCACCTGCCGTTTACCATTCTCCTTGGCAAGTGCTGCCTGCTCCGGTTTCACCTTGATCCGTGTTTTTCCGCTTTCTGCCCCCTGCTCCATTGCTTCTTCGGCAGCTTTCGCTTCTTCCTGTCTGCTTTTTCTTTCCTTTATCTTCCTGTAGGTCACTCCAGCAAGTTTTTTTCCACCTTGATATGTGGTTTTCCCTATACTTTTTCCTGCCACACTCGCCGCTCTGTACTGTACGGATTCTATTTTTTCAGTTCCATACTGTGTTGGGGATTCTGACTGCCCACTGCTTTTTTCATGTAGTTCCCTTGGCTTTTCTTTTGCTTCCA
>ERZ857775.647-NODE-647-length-48743-cov-941.398209_pt1 | contig 48743 bp, 87 predicted proteins | sample MGYA00519698_ERZ857775 | MGnify/ENA primary metagenome ERZ857775 (study PRJEB31778, sample SAMEA3449363) | human gut metagenome | biome: human gut; feature: human-associated habitat; material: faeces | place: United Kingdom | collected 2010/2012 ...
TTGCGATATTTGATAAATTCAGCGCCAGTACAGCCAGGTCATAAACCTCTTCGGCGGTATACCCTGCGCCATGCCCATACATTTCAATGCGGGATATGATTTCTTCTACACGTTGTTTTGTGATCGTCATTTTTGCTCACCACTCTGTTCTTCCAGAAAAATACGCATAGCCTCAAGCATCTCTTCGGTGTCATACGGTGACAACTTGTCACGCAGGATGTGTTCAATGCTGTTAATGAACTTGCGGATTGCTTTGCGTTCAATTTCAGCAAGGAATGCGTCGGTGACCGGAGTTTCAACACGGATGCTGTCGCGCAAGATGAAAAATGCATCAAGCATTCCAGCCTCCGGCACTTCATCCTGATGCTTCTCATACGCATCAAGAGCCTTCATCATCTCATGTCCGAACGGTTGAGGGTGTGCTGTCTTCAGCCCCGCATTCTCCGCCGCAAGCGCCGCGCAAGCGCGCTCTGCTAAATCTAGTTTTGTCGCAAGATTCATGTAATCAGCATACTTGACATATGAACCAGAAATGTCATCGCCATCTGTATTAAGCCACGCGTCGTTGCAGTTTACTGCGTATGTTTTAACTTCACTCATGCCCTAACCCCCATAATTTCTTCGTAATAACCATCTTCTTCAAACTCAATCTTTGCGATTTTGAGCGCATCATCATCTGTGATGTCAACCGCTTTGAATTTGCACTTTGCTGTCACAGTGTAAAGCGCCAATAAAATAGGCTTGTTCCACCAGCGAGCGCGCTTGATGTTTTTACGCACTTTGCAAAATATGCTTGTGCAAAACCAGAACTCGTATGTTTTTACTTTTGCCATATCATCACCCTATTTCACATATCATATAAACTTTCCTCATCAGGCCGTCAAACAGCATTGGGTGTATGGAATCACATAACTCCTTCATTTGCTTTGCTTGATTTATCTTTTCATTCTTCCATGCCTGATGCGCTTCAATCACCGAACTGAAATAGCCTAAAAATACTGTACGACCATTGCCATCACCTATGTGCGCCTGATAAGCGCCAGAACACTTATTAAATGACACACCTATAGGCAAGTCACCTCTCGAGGCATTCCTTGCTGTCACGAAGTTGTTTAGGTGTGGAGGCACGTAAACACATGCTTCAGGTGAGTAAGTCAAATTACCCGGAATCAATATATCCTTATCAAGGTGCCACCCTTCAACGTAATGGTTCTTCCACCACAAATTAAAGTTTGAAAACAGCAGCCACTCATTACAACAAGTAACATGCTCATAGGTTTTGTGTTGTTTTTTGTATTCATCATCAAAACACCTCCTGAGCATTTGATACCATTGGCTATATCCATAATGTTGCACCTTTTTACCATCAACTTTCATCGCCACACCGAAGCCACAATCATTAACTCCAACACCAAATATTGGCTTTCTTTTCCCTTTCTTTATATCTCTGTTAAGCTCCATTTTTATGGAGAGATTTTTCTTTTGCATTTCTTTTCCTCATGGCCTTTAGTCTGCAATATGGACAGCAGTACTTCTTGTCACTTCTGCATCCTGGCAACAGGTCTTTCCCGCACATCAAGCACTTCATTATCAATCCTCACAATAAAGATAACACATAGCTGTTATCATATCAAGATGTAATGCAAGCCATTATCACAATAAAACATATCAAAAGTGATAGCTTTCTCGTTCAGAACACAATAATAAGCTCATCCATTACTCTTCGCTTACATTCACCATTAAACACGCGCACAACGCGATTCACGCGGATAGATTCCATTGCATTGCGTGCCTGCTTGCTCATAAAGTTCTGAGCGCCAACGTGACCGAGTTCCTGTTCCAGCTTCTCGCGACGATAGATGGTTTTTGCCATTTGTTAAACCTCATAAGAGTTAATGATTGCCTTGATGCGACGGCGATGCCACTGCATGATGTGTTCGTTATGCCAGTTGCTCATTTTCACCACTTATACCCTGACTTGGAAACTGCCACTGCGATAATGATGAATGCCGCGATAACCAGACTGGCGATAAGCTCGAGTGTTGCTCCTGTCATTTGCTTAACCCATACGCTGAGATTAAAGCCTGCATTGCTGCATTCCAGAATGCTTCTGCAGGAATGCTGTTGTTTGTGCGCTCAACTGCAATGCGTGCCATAGCCTGTGCATCTTCAAATTCTTTACGGTCTTTGATTTCCATCTCCACATCCTCGTTTGTTTCGGTGAATCCAATCTACATCAGTTGCGATTCTACGTCAATATGATTTTCAGTTGTCGCATTAGTGGGTTCTGGTGAAACATAACCAATTGCGCGATTATTAATCACACCACAAAAACCCGGTAAATCCCGGCTTTTCAAATAAAGTACCGGTAATCAACATCTTACAAAAACAATACTTACTTAAAAACTACTGTATTTACCTACAGGTGGTAAAAATCAATCCAGTAATGACGCGGCCTGCGGAGGAGTTACCGGTTTTACCCGGTAAATCCTATATAAGTAAGTAAGTTACTTTCTTATATTAATATATTGATTTTATTAGAGTTCTTTAAAAATTAGACCAATTAATATACTACTACTATCAATGATGAAAATACTCCTTAGAGTTCCGGTAAAACCGGTAAAATCCTATAAATCAATTAGTTATGCAAAAAACCGACCAATAAATATACGGTAAATTAGGTAAAAATCGAGTGCAAATTGAACGACAGGCACCATCCACATATATCAGATACGAAATGGTGGTCTGACCAGTTGTTAAGTGTGGTAGCTATTGTTGCTGGTTAGGCCTGTTTTGTGTTGCGCTAATTTTATTTTTTATCTATAGTTCCTGTTGGAATGCGGATGGAGGTTACTATGAGAAACAAAATGTATCGTGATGGTTCAAAGATGGAGTTCGTGTATCGCGTTGCAAAACATATGGATGTTGGTCAGGTTAATTCGATTGCTTATGAGGATATTGCAGATAAAGGGCTGTCTGTTGAAAGATTTCGCGCGTGTCTCGGAAGGGTTGGTGAGGATTTTGGGATGAAATTCAGAACGTGCTCATATTTCGATGAAGTTTTGCACATTAAGCGAGTTGAGTGAGGTGAGTATGAGTTGCGCTCCGATATTCCCTGTTACGACATCGCTTGCTCACGACGTGATAAATAATCTTACCGCTCCTGATGGGTGTCAGTTTTACTTTGAGAACGGGTATTCAACTTCAATTTTGATTGGTGGCAGAGATGGGTGCTACGCATACGATATAGAGCGAGGTTTTCAGATGACAATGGCGTCACTTCAGAAGGCGCTAAAAATTGAGGCTGACAGGGTTGGTGCTGTGTTAACGGTGAAACATGGTGTTATCCCGGGTAAATTCTTGCGCGTATGGAGGGTATATTGATGAGTTCGATTGATTTTGAGTCTCTGGCTATGGGCATAAAGCGGGAGGCTCCCGGGGCACTTGGTGAGTTTATGGATGAGATCGCAAGGGGGTTTGAGCGCCGTGAGGGCGGGGGAAGATATCGTTTAACTGGCGCTTTGGGTCTTGCTCAGGCGATGGCTGGACGATACTTGATTGGTCCAACAGGTAGTATATGCAATACTGGCATATTTCTCGTGGCTCGCTCTGGTGCAGGTAAGGGCGCCCCGGTGAGTTTCGTCAGGGCATATGCCAATGCACTGGGAATAGGGTCCAGAGTTTGCGCATCCAAATCAACCTCGACGAAACAGATGCAGTTGGACCTGATTGCTGGAGGCGGGTCTTTGCTCTACGTTGTGAACGATGACAAGCAACATCTTGAAGACTGGAACAACCCGCGCAATGCATATCTTGGCGGTACTATGGCGTGGTATAGAGGCCTCACTGATGGCGGCGTGTGGGTTCCTAACAGACCAATAATCAAGGAGTTGCTTGAAAACCTTACGTGGGAACAAAACCAAAAACGCATCATGGCTGCAGCAAGTGCTGAGGGATGGATAGTGCCACTTACTGGTGGCGATGATGGGAAAGGAGTCATAGATTATAAGCGCCTTGCGATGATGGACCACAGCGTTGGGCGCGCGCTAAAGTCGGCAATGAATGAGTACGAAATTGCAACAAAAGACGGTGGAATTGAAAACGCAAAATTTGTTCCGCTGATTACTGTCACGCCAGAGCAGGGAATAGATGCTGCGCGTTCATGGCAGAAAGATGGCGGTATGGGGCGTGTGCTGTTCCAGCTTGGGCATCTTGCTGGTGAGGAAATGCCAGCGATGAAGGATGTGGAAGTGAGTGGTACGCTTTCAAGAAAAATAATCAATGAGTGGAAAGGTAGAGTTCTTACCGCGAAAACTAACGTTGTATGGGCTGATGATAATGCGAAAAAACTGCACAGATATCTGTCTATGAAACTGGAAAGTGAGCTTGGTGATTGCGATGGTGTTGTTGGTGATGTTATCCCTCGTATGGGTCTAATGATTGTCGATCTTGCAACTCTGGCGGCGTATACCGATCTGTCAAGTCGTCGGGGAATGACACCATCAGTGACGACGGAGCATATCGAGTGGGGTTATCTCACTGTTCTTGAACACCTCGCAGGGCTGAAAAGATTCCTTGAGGGTGAACAGGCATTTGATGGTCTTGAAAATACTGAGTGGTCGAACATTGTTGAAAAAATAAAGCGAATTTGTGAATCGCAGGCATTCATTAAAACGCCTTATTTGTCTGTTATAAAGAACAAGCTGTGCCGTGACAGAGTTGAAAAGATAATCAATTCTGCTGACTCGAATAACATCACATTAACGCCGGATAAATTTGTTTATGAAGTTGTTCTTGCTATTGAGGAAAATAAGCATTCACCACTAATGCTGGACAGGGATAACCCAAGAGCGATTAAGATGTGTAGTGATGGTTCATGGGATGGTCTGCGGATGAACTCAACGGTTAGAAATTACCTTTCTGCTGCCGTTAAGCGCATGAGATTTATGAGGAACTTGAAATGAGAACAATATCAGGCGAACTTTGCCGCTCAGAAGGTTTATGGCGTTTCAGGCCGCATGGTTATTCGACGTGGTTTTTCTGGAGTGGTATTAACAAAGTATGGATTCGGTCTAATTATCACGTGCTTGATAATTACTGGCACAGATTTTGTGTTGGTTATGTTGACATTTCAAAATTGATGATTAAGTGAGGGCAACGGAATGGATGTGAAGGATAAAGTTTTATACGTGATGAGAAAGAGAAAATCTATTGAGGAGGAACTTGGGATTTGTCGCAAGTTCTCCGTGGCTACGTGGAGTTTACGCCTATCGATGGTGAATGAATTTCCTGATGATGAATGGACAGCAGCAAAGCTACGGAAGGTTCTTATGTCTCTTTGTAAGGATGGGGTTGTATCAAAGGATTTAAATAATAGTCGCATTGGTAACTCAGTTTGGATTCTGGAGGAAAATAATGGCTAACCTGCAACTTGCCGTCAAAGGTGAATACTTCGATGCCATGATTCGCGGAGAGAAAACGGAAGAATATCGCCTGTGTAATGAATACTGGAATAAGAGAATTATGCTCCGGGAATATGACCGTCTGATTATCACAAAGGGATATCCGAAGCGAGACGATTCCAGTCGCAGAATTGACGTCCAGTATGAAGGATATGAAATAAAGACAATCACACATCCGCACTTCGGTGATAAACCTGTAAAGGTGTACGCAATAAAAGTTAACCTCAAGGAATAACAAAAACCCTCCAGTCGGAGGGTTTCTTTTATCTATTGACTGACATTTTCTTTATCAGATCGCCAGCGGCATAAATTTTTCTTCTGATTCTCTTCGCCATCCTGATTGTGTTCGCATCATCAGGCAGCATCACCGGTAGTCCTGCGTTTTCCGCAGCGCAAAGTTCGTCAAATTTATAATTAACTATGCAACGCAATCTCGCTTTCGTTTCATCGCTAACAGAACGCACCACTTCCCACATGTTTTCAGGAGACCAGCAACACCAGACATGCGCACCAGTGAAGTAATGGCATTTCCATGCATCGGCATAATCAGATACCAGATAAATGAACTTACCGTTATCTTCTCCGATTGGGCTTATCGCACCACGCGTGAGTTTACCGTTGATGGCTGAGTCCTTGTTGTATCCTGCGCGGAAAAATGTTCTGAATGCATCGCCATCCATGCCAATGAATGCCACGTTGCACTGCTTCATTGTGTCAGCGCGCATCATCTCAACCGCCATAAGCTCTCCAGATTTACCTCTGGCGACGTTAATGTCGCAACCAATACCATTTATCAAACTCCACTCATTCATCGCGACACGAGTCGTTTTGGCCATGATTGCAGCGACTTCATGCTCTGTTATGAAGTCATCATTGTAATTTATCTTCGGTAACTCCTTCCTGATTGCCTCCAGCTTTTCGCGTGGATGCATATTCAGGAATCCTCCCAGAGCCTCCAGTGCTTCTGGAAAACTCATGCCAGAGAGTTTCATCAGCCAGTTCATGCCGCTGCCGGAACCGCACTGGTTGCAGATTGCTCCTCCATCGCCCTTTGTTTCGAAGTTGTCATCAAAGCGATACCTGTCTTTGCCAAGACATGACGGGCACGGCTGGTGCTTGCCATTGAAAACTCTGCTATCCACATTGACGATAGACATGATGGCGGCCTGCCAATTTCCGAGCATTTTTGGCTCAATGTCTTTCCAGTCGTATCTCATAAATTGACCCTTGATTGTTGGTGTAGATTGAGTATAAGCTAATTGACGTAGAAACATCAACAAAGGTTATTTGCTATGACGCATAAAATAGACGCAATGATTGCGGAACTTGACATAGATAAATTGCGGTCAGTTGTTCATACAGGGGAAATTGAGCCGCGACCATATCAGTGGCTGGTTTATGAAAAGACGGCTGAAGTTATCCGCAAGTTTGGCAAAGACCCGAAACCAAGTTTTGTGACTGCATCAGTAGGTGCTGGTAAGACGATCATGATTGCCATGATTGCGCGACGCTTTCAGGATATGGGGTGGGAAGGGCTTGTTATTGCAAGACAGCCAGAAATTATTGAGCAGGATGCGGAAGAGCTATGGAATCTGAGTGTGAAAAACTCACTTTTTAGCGCTGCTCTTGGCAGAAAGTCAACGGCATATCCACTTATTGCTGGGACTGAGGGAACAATAATAAATGGTCTTTTCGATAAGAAGGACGAGTCAGGTAATTTACTTTCTAAAGGTGCACTTTCCGATTTTTGCCCTCGTTTTGTTCTTATGGATGAGTGCTTGACTGGTGATGCACTGATATTAACGAGTGATGGGTGGGTGAGAATTGATGACGATAGTTTAATAAATAAAGAAATCAAATGCTTAGATGAAGTTACTGGTGAATGGATGTACCACAAACCTAAAAGAGTATTTACTAATGGTATAAAGAGTGTATCATCAATTAAATTAAGAGGCGGTGAGGAAATAAAATGCACGAGTACACACAAACTTTATTCAAACGGCTGCTGGGTAGAAGCGGGAAAACTAAAGGCTGGAATGACTCTGTCGTTAGATGGCTCGTCGGACAGATTTATGACAAAGCTCCTTCGTGCAAGTGTGGCTGTGGCGAAAAGGTTTTTCCGCACACGGGCAAAGGGTTGAGTGCATTACTGGAAAATCCTTACGGTTACTATGTTGATTTTAGGTCTGGTCATCATAATTCAACCGTTGATAGCGACCTTGTTATTGATGACTTCTTGCATCAAAACATACTCGCTGCTCTTGCTGGTGATGGGTGCCTGATTAAGAACACGAAAAGGGGAACTCACAGACTAATGTGGAACATGGGGAATAAAGATCACGCTCTGTGTAAGGCGGCAAGATTCAAAAAACTTAATGCAGCATACAGGGAAAGAGATAATCCAGGATTCGGTGACAAATGGTTTCAGGTCAGGACGTCATGCACAAAGATACTTGACGGGTACGCTGAGAAATATGGTGACTCAGCAAATGGGTACAGCATAGGAAAGATATGCAGGGAGTTAAACGAAGTTGGCTGGGCTGTTTATTTTGGTGATGATGGGCATTCAACAATAAGTGATGGCAAGTACAGGCAGGTATGTATTCATACTGAGGCATTCAGGGAGGGTGAATGTTGGGAAGTAGCTAATGCATTGAATGATTTTCTTGGATTAAATGGAGCGCGAGTTAATTCTTACATCGGCGGAACGAAAAAACGCGAAATGTTTTATGTAAATATTTTTGATGAGGAAGCGCAGGATGAGTTTTTTAAAAGAGTTGCTGACCACATGGAAGATGGCGTGGAATACAAAATCAAAAGTAATCGAGTCAATAAGTGAAATTGGTGATGAGATGGTGTGGGATATAGAGATGCCTATCCATCACAATTTTGTTGCAAACGGATTCGTGGCTCATAACTGCCACCAGATGAACTGGGAGGACGTGGTAAGCGAAAGTCCTGAAACGCAATATGGCGTCATCATGACTGAACTTAACCGCAGATGTAAGGCTAAATACGGTCACGATGTCATTGTTATTGGATACACAGGTAGTCCGTTTCGTGGCACCGACTCGATTAAGGGTGCTTACTGGAAACATGAAATAGTAAACATCGATACCAAATATCTTGTTGATATTGGGTTCCTTGTTCCGACGATTTTTGGGCTGCATGACATTGATGATTTGCATTACGATCTGTCAGCATTTGAGGCATCAGGAAGCGATGGCACGCAGGATTTTACTTCCGAGCAGCTCAAGCAGATGCAGAAAGAAATCCTTGAGCAAGGTACGCTGACGCAGAAAATCATGCTTAAGGTTATGGAGCTGACAAAAAACAGAAATGGCATATTGATTACTTGCGCTGGCAAGAAGCACTGTCAGGAGGCGGCAAAATATTTACCTGAAGGGAGTTACGCGATTGTCACCGAAGATATGGGCATGAAAGCCAGACGCAAGGCGTTAAAAGACGCATACACTGGCAAGATTAAATATGTTTTCCAGATTGGTTGTTTGACGACCGGCGTCAACATCCCACTTTGGGATACATCTGTAATATTACGAAAAATAATGTCACTCACCCTTCTTGTTCAGTTGCTTGGTCGCGGAATGCGCTTGCTGAAGAAAGAGCAAATTGATGCCGGGTATCATAAAGAAGACCATCTGGTTCTTGATTTCTCAGGCACGATGTTTGAACTTGGTCAGCTGTATGAAGACCCGATTCTGGAAGAGGCCGAAGCGCAACGTTCAAAACGCAGTGGTGAACAGGTTCCGTGTCCTAAGTGCGGAACAATGAACAGTCCATATGCGCGCCGCTGCATTGGCAAAGATGCATTGTCGCCAGATGGTCGCTGCGAGGAGTTTTTCAGTTATATCCGTTGCGGTTTTGATAAGCACGGCATCCGTATTTTTGATGATGGCTGCGGCACTAAAAACGACCCTACTGCACGTTATTGCCGACATTGCGATCATGTTTTGCGCGACCCGAATGCGGCACTGAATGAGCGTGCGTATACCGACAACGAATGGGCTGATGTTATGGACTTCAAAGTCCAGTTGACGAAGGATGGAGAGGGTATTTTGTATCGCTACTGGATTAATCGTTGTGATGGAAGAGAGGGCTGGGCTAACGAAGTTTTCTACCCTTATGGCGGCGCAACTCACATGAAAAACATGTTCAAGGCAAAGGCGGTCTTTCCTCACCTTGATGATAAGTCAATGGCAGGGAAAATCCTGAAATGCCAGAATGCTAAGCAATTCATGATGTATGCTGGATTGATTAAAGCGCCAAAACGCATCACGCATCGTATCAACGATAAAGGTCGCGACATAATCCACAGAAAAGATTTTACAGGTGAGCAAAGTGAAGCAGCTTGATAGCGGGATATGGGTATTTGATAGCGGTTATCGTGGGGAGTGTAATTCAGAGGAAACGGAACAGATGACTTATGGGTTGTGGATGGATTATCACTTCCCTGATGTTATATGGTTTCATGTTCCAAATGAGACAGGGACAAAAAGCGGTGCGCAGTTCGTTATAAAGAGAAAAAAAATGGGCGTAAAAAGCGGAGTGAGCGACGTAATTATACTAAGCGATGGTGTTGCTCATTCTTGCGCAGTAATGGAGCTTAAGAAAGAAGATAGAACGAAATCTCAGGTATCAAAAGACCAACGTAAATTTCTTGAGAGAGCGCATAGAGAAGGCAAGTTCGCAGCCATCGCATACGGTGCTGAACAACTAAAAAAAGCCACGCTTTTCTATTTTGGCTTGCTTTCAGGTGTTGATTGATGTAGATTCAACTAACAATAACAAGAGAGGTGATGAAGATGAAATTATTCTGTGCAAGTTCAACGAGTTTCAGATTTACAGAGGGTGAGCTGTATGATGCAGAGTTCAACGGAATGCAGTTTCGCATTAATGATGATGCAGGAAACGCATGGAATGGATGGTACGAAGATGAGTCTGGTTTATTGTGGTAAGCATGGTTGGTGGTGATTTTGTGGAGTTTGAGTGATGAAAGTGTACTTCAACAACGAACTCACAAATGGGCAGTATCACGCTGACACAGAGCACATCAACGGCTCTGGCCTGTGGAACATATATGACAGATGTCCAGCAGCGTGGCGCTACAAAGACGAAGAAGATGAGCAGTCAAAAGCTCTTGTATTCGGAACAGGAAGTCATACCGCACTTCTTGAACCTGAGCGTTTCGATGCTGAATATGCACGCATGCCAACCAAAGAAGATTTTGGTGAAGACCTGCTTGTTACCGTAAGTGACATGAACTCATGGGCGAAAGAGCGTGGCATCAAAGGACTTTCAGGGAAGTCGAAAGCTGAGGTGATCAAAATCATTCAGTCTACTGGAGAATCTGTAAAGATTTACGATGTTATCCGTGAAGAAGCTGAAAAATCTGCGTCTGGAAAGCAAATGCTGGAAGGTGGTGATTATGATGCCATTCAGCAAATGCGTGCTGTAATCCACGCAAACAGCTATTACAGCAGTCTTCTCTCTGGCGCTTATGCGGAAGTGTCAATCCTCGGTGAACTTAACGGAGAAAAAGCAAAGGTTCGTTTTGACTGCCTGACAAAAGGTGGTGACATCATTGACTACAAGACAGCAGCAAGTGCTAAGCCTGATGAGTTTTTCCGACATGCTGCGCGACTTGGGTACTTTATGAAAATGGCGATGCAGCACGACATGTTTGTTGCGGCATACGGCCATGCACCGCGTTCGGTAAACCTTTTAGTTCAGGAAAAGAAATCTCCGTTTATTCCTGCTTTGATTCGTTTGACTGAAGAGCAATTACGAATCGGTCGCATTCAGTTGAATGGTGCTATGGAAATTTACAAAGCGTGCAAAAAGGCTAATTCGTGGCCTGGTTATTCAATGGGTAATCCTATCATCGAAATGGAAACGCCGGAATGGTTCAAGAAGCAATTTAATTTATAATTAGTGAGGTGATGCAAATGATTTTCTCGGAACAGAAAGCAAATCTGATTAAGGCTCTGGTTGAGGCTCGCAAGGTGATGAGCAGTGGAGCAAAGAAAAACGCGAAAAACCCACACCTGAAAAGTAATTACGCGAACCTTGAGTCGTTTCTTGATGCAATACGCCCTGCGCTTGAGGCAAACGGCCTTATAATCATCCAGAATGCCATTGATGGCGATTCAATGGATGTGCTTAAACTTGAAACAACGATAATGCATGAGTCTGGAGAGTACATGTCATCAGTGATGCCAATGCCAGTAGCTAAGAAGGATGCGCAAGGGTATGGCTCCGCAATGACGTATGCACGCAGATATTCCATCGCGGCAATGTTTGGTATTGCTCAGGCTGATGATGATGGCAATGCAGCTCGCAAATCGCCAAAGGATGCTGTCGCATTGATTCGCAACGCATCCAGCATGGAAGAGTTGACTGCAATCTATGGCGATGAATATAAGGCGTTCCGTGGTGATGATGCAGCAACTCGCGTTATTGTTGGCGCTTATCAGGAGATGAAGGCAAAATTCATGGTGTCAGGCGAATCATTCAATCCTGCAAAACTGGCTAAACCGCAACCACAACAGCCAGAACCGCAGGAAGAAACCAAAACCGAACATAAACCAACTCCAATTGAAGGATTTTAATAAATGGCACGCGGCGTAAATAAAGTAATTATTGTCGGCACTCTCGGTAACGACCCTGAAGTTAAGTATTCAGCATCAGGCTCTGCAATTGCCAATCTTTCCGTTGCAACATCTGAACAGTGGAAAGACAAGCAAACAGGAGAAAAGAAAGAACAGACTGAGTGGCATCGCGTGGTAATTTTCGGGAAACTTGCGGAAGTTGCAGGAGAATACCTTCGCAAAGGCTCGCAGGTTTATATCGAAGGCCAGCTTCGCACTCGTAAGTGGACTGACAGCAACGGCGTAGACAGATATACCACTGAGATTGTTATTCCACAGATGGGCGGCGTCATGCAGATGCTTGGCGGTAAACGTGATGACTCAGGTCAGCAACAACCACGCCAGCAATCAGGACAACAACCTCAAGGTGGATGGGGAACAAATCCGCAACAGAAACAACCAAAACAACAAAGCCAACAAGGAGTCAGTGAGCCTCCGATGGACTTTGATGATGATATTCCATTTTGATCAAGGAAAGGGCCGCAAGGCCCTTTCTTTTAGTTAAAGAAGTTTTAACACAGACGAAACAATTGGCAATCCACCGCCTGTTGCAGGGTCAGGATGTATCCCGTCGGCATTAAACCAGTTACGTGGGGAAGTTGATGCATAATCAGAGGGCTTGTCTCCATAGTCAATCTGGAGGTCATGAAAAGCAACACGATTCAATGCGCAGACATCACGGACAACCGATGCATACGCAGCCATTGAAACGTTGTTATTTCTTTGGTTTTCACAGGGCATGATCACCAGAACATCAGCCAACGGGCATGCAGTGCGAACTGCTGTGATTATCGTCTGAATATCGGCAGCAAATGCCGCTGGGTCGCGTGACGATGTTTGGTCATTTGTCCCGTGCAGAATTGTCACCAGATTAGGCGCGAGTTCTGTGAATGCTTTTTGCCATGTTGCGCTGGTAACCTGAGCCGCCCATTGCTTGGCAGAACTCCCCGTCGCACCCAGCTTGTGAGACCGGACACCATCTGTCGCGGTCTGCACATCCAGACCGTACAGTTCAACGGTTCCTGATACCGGACTGAACCAGATATTGAAAGCTGTTGCCGGTACCGTGAGGCTGACAACCGCAAGGTCAGTGAACGTGCTCAGGTCGATAGTTGTCCAGTTAGCTCCACCATCTGTGCTGTATTTAACACTCCCCTGAGGTTTAGCAAAAAGGCGGACTGACGATGCGTTTGCAGGTATACCGTTCGCTCTGAAAGTGGCTGAAGTGTCAGAAGACGATACGCTACAAATATCTGCGCTCTGTGCTGCCGCATATGTCGGCGTCCATGTTCCTGTTTTGGTCAAAGTTATCTGACCAAGTATATTGCCGTTATACTGCCCGAAACCCGCCTCAGACGGATAGCCAAATCCGATATAGCCGATACCTGCACTGCCATAGTCAGCCTGCATTTTTCCGGCAAAAATTCCGCTCCATCGGTTCCACAGGTGAGTCCAGCTATCGCCAATGTGCGCTGTTACAAGCGTTGCCGACTGAGACAGTTTCCTGCTCATCAGGCGCTTATGCGTCTCCCTGAGTGAATCCTTATTCAGCGTGAACGTTCTGGAAGTGGTGAAGTCTGCATCCTGCTGGTATGTATCATCACTGAGTACGGGGGCACCATTACCAACAAAAATCCCTCTCGCAACAATGTATACTCCTGCAGGACCAACAGTCTGCCCGTTCATTAAGCGGATTTGCAGATATCCTGCTGTATCCACAATTTCCTGCGTAATGGCAATTGTCCTTACCAGCGTCTGATACTGCTGCGACGGAAACTGAAATGGCTGCGAGGAAGAGTTGCTGATAACGGTGCCGCCTGCTGTCCGGAAATATGCTGCGAGATTAATAGCCTGAGATGAAATAACTCCAAGGGCTACTGTCAGTGAGTCTCCAGCACGCAGTCCAAGCCGCTTTGCTGAAATGTTAATATCCGTCTGACCACCACCTACTGGGATAATCAGAGATTTTTTCCTAAGGAACGGGCTGCCAGCATAATCCGCAACATATGCTGGTAGTGAAACCCCCGCTACTTGGGCAGGACCCCAACCATCAATATGCGTTTCCCCGCACTCGTAGCGGCGATACCAGGGATCAGGCCACAGGTTAATCTGCTGGCGCTGGTATCCTGAATACTCTGCTGGAAGGCTACCGTAAATAAACTCAGGGCGTGAACGACCAAATGCAACGCCTACTGCTAACAGCTCTTTAACCATAGAACCCGCTGCCCTCACAGTCAGGTAAGTGGCGCCCGCAGGTATTGTCAGCGTTGTACTTCCATCATTAAAGCCGGATGCTGATGCGGAAATAGTTGCCGAAGAAAGCGCTCCGGATGAATTACGGCAGAAAACCTGAAACGTGCCACCCGTTGACGCGAACCATGCAGCAAGACGGACAGTGATTGTGTCTCCCGGTTTAACCCCCATCGAACTGAGAGAAATAATGCGGTCAGCACCAACACCTGAGGTGTTTTGAATCCCCGTCTTACCCCACGGTGAGTTTGCGCTATTCTGGATCAATGTTCCTGTGTAACTCATGGCGTCAACCACGCCTGCTGGAAGTCCTTGCTTAGGACGAACGGAAAGCATCTCGCCAAAAGGGTCGTACACGAGGTTATCCGGGGTGCCCAATGCCTCCTGGTACGCTTTTGAAGGGAAAGGCCTTGTGAATTCAGGAGTAACATCACCAATAGCTGCGGCATAGGCGCCGATTTTGAACTCCCCTGACACAGTGTTTTGCACCCGAATTCGTATGGATGATGCGCCAGATGGCACATCAATGACCACAACCGGAGAGGATATGCCAGCAACCAGAGGAGAGGCCTCCCCTGTAGTGATGGTTGCCCCCGCTGAATCAAGCCAATAAATCTGTAACTTGCCTCCAGCGTTCTCGAACCATACCAAAACAGAGAAAGCTAAAGTGTCTCCTGGTTTTACCTGTAGTTTTGACACGTCGTAATATTTATCAAACGATGTTACACCAGAGGCCTGAATAACAGGTGTTGGAAGCGGCAAATCAACATCAGTAGTAGAGAAAGTTGGCGTAGCACCTTTGTACCAGTCCCAGTTAGCAAAAGTTAATTGTGCTGACGATTGTTCGTTGAATGTATCAAAAAGGATATTGGACCTTCTTAATGAATCATACGATGGCATTTTTCGTCCGGTTGCCGTTAGGGTGCCAGCGTTGTTGGTTACCTCTATCGCAAGAGCACCATCATCAGGACTGCGGTAATACGTGGTGCTACCCTCGGGGATATTTGCGATATCAGCCTGCGCATCCGCCAGCGTCATATACTGCTTACTTAGAGGAATGAGATTTTTTCTCACACCATCAATGGTATATCTTTCTACACCGAATCTATCAGTGTACGTCTCACTACCTGAGTTTACAATCTCGTCAACTTTTTCACAGTTGAATCTGAAGTCGTTAAGGCTATTAGAAGGAACTGGATTGTTAGTTGGGGTAGTAGCCATTGGATGCAATCTCCATAATAATTAATTGCCCTATTGTATCACGCGACTGGGTTGGTGTAGTTGTACATGTCGTCACTGTACTCACTCATCGTCAGCGTAGTTGTGCCGTCACTACCTGGATTTTTCTGACTGACAACCCACAGTGTGGTATCTAGTTCTTTCTCCGTGCTTAGCACGTAACGAGATTCAGATTGCACGTTTGTGCCATCCCATATATTCAGCTGAAAATCGGATGGAAGGTTGCAGGTGAATGTATGCAATCCGGTTACTGTTGCTGGCAATCTGTCTGACACGCTGCCGTCAGAGCTGGTGATCACAACATAAAGATTATCATCGGCAGTAAGCTGTTCACTGGTCGTGAATACGTTTCCGTTGCGCGCTTCAATAACGCCAGTTTGCTGCACATCATCATACATATCGACAACCTGAATCATGTCTCCTACGTTAACCCATTCGCCATCAGCAAGCGCTTTAATTTCCATGCTGCGTCGAGAATAAATCAGACGGCGACACTCAAGGATTGCCCGGTCAACAGCCTGATATCGGTTGCGAACATAAAGCATGTCGAATTTCTTCGCTTTAGTTGGCTCGCCTTCTACGATACTACCATCTGTGATGCGATAGTAAACGTTGGCCTGCTTGTTTGTTGTTGGGTCACGATATTCGACGTTAACGCCACCATAAGTTCCTGGCAGACTGATATCATAACTCAGTTTATATCCCTCGCTCTGCGTGTTTCTGGTGTTGAATACAGTGGCTGGATACTCTCTCTTTTCATCACGAGAGAAGCTCATTACCCCATCATCCCAGAATGCAGTAACACGCGCCGCATCGCAGATGGTCTGCAAACGCTCACCGATGCTCTTATCCTCATCGTCAAACGTGTAATCGAAATAACCCAATCGCTCATCAGGCAGGCTGTCGGCAATTTCATACAGCTTCACGATGTCGATCGTGTTTTCTGGATTTCCAGCGGTAATAAGCCAGTTATGCAGAACTGCATCAGCAAAGCTACGTGAAGGTGCAAGCGTGTAGCGCACAGTTCCCGTGTTGCGATTATATCCGATGGTGTGGCGCGTGATTAACGCATTATATTTCCTGTCACGACTACCTGTTGCGTTCTCTGTGGCGCGAACGACCACCTTGACCACTGTGTCATCTGGATAAGATACGTTGGTGCGCGTGACTATTGAGTGAATCTCCTCAAGCTGAAGGATTGACGTGTCGGAACTGTTGTTTGTCCGTCGCATCTGAATCGCATAGCGACCAGTGCCAGCAGACGGTGTTAACTTAATCGTGTAGTAGAATGTATCATTCCGGTCCACGTCCTGATAATAGTTCATCGACTGATATGTTCCGGGAATCTGAACGTTATCATCATCAATCTTCCACCATTCAATGAGGACACTGAAATCATTGCCATCATTGGTCTGGTGTTGCAGGTGCACCCAAAGCTGATCACCATCAATCGGTGAAAAGTACGGACCGGAAACAATCGGCTGGTTATCTGTCAGGTTGAAATAGGTGTTGTTAATCGTCACGCCATCCAGTGATGATATTGGCGCGCCTGAATAGTTGATGTTGTTAATAATAAATGTGTACCAGTAGTTTACTGGCGGCAATCCACCATCATCAGTCTCTGTTGCGGAGACAAGTCTCCCTGATAGCGTAACGTTTTCGGTGACAGATGCGCCACCACCTTGCGCGTAAGTGATATTTAGCTTGAATACCACGTCATGAGGCATTGTTAGGTCAACGAAGTAATCAAAAGCCGAATCCTTCGGGATCTTGACTGCTATCTGACCTCCAGCAAATTCCGCTTCTGTCACTGTGGTTGTTGTTGCCGTTTCAATAACCACTGGGGGTGGATCAGTATCAAGTTCGTTTGGTCCATACAGCTCCTGACCGTCAACATCATCAAATGCATAAGGCTCATACACAACCGGAATAACTTCTCCCGGCTGATAAATGGTGTAACTCGCTCCAGCCAGTGAACCGAGGTTTGATTCTGAGTAACGCACTGATGATACATCATACTTACCAAGTCCAAAGTTCATTAGCTCGGTAACGTATTTTATATTCCCAATATACTCAAATAATGATTCCTGAATTAAATCAGGGTAAGCGCGAACCTGCCCGAAGTTGTCAGGACGCGCCTCTCCATTGCGCGCAATATTGGTTTGCGCCTTCAGGCTGGTATTGGGTGATGTTTTTGAACTTTTATCTGTTTTTGGCGTTGATACTTTCGGTGTAAGGAAGGAGAAAATCTTCGTTACTGGTTTCAGTATCGCACCGATAAGGTCTCCTATCGCGCCAGATGGCTGACAATAAACGTTGACCACGTCGCCATCTCTCAGGCAGAAAGAAAGCTCATCATCTTCACCAAGCACCCTGCCATTTACCGCAATTGAAATGCTGGCAGGAAGATTTGATTTATTAAGCCACTTCCACAGGTTTGTCCCCGCTGGCACAATTCCCGTTTCTTTCGGCGTGCCCGGCATCTTCTGAACATGAATTACTGGCATAGGTAAGAAACCTTAACTTTGTTGATATTTTTTCGAGTGTCCGCAGCCTGTCAAATCTGACTGCCGTTTTCTCTCTCGCATGAAGTATTCTATCACGGCCCCATATCATGGCGATGTGAACTGGAACGCTCCCGCGATATGCCACAACAACGTCACCTGTTGCTGGTGATTGCGTATCCTTCCAGAATGTCACCTCGCTATCGAAGCAGGTAGCAAAAGAGCCGCCATTATCATAACTGTCGTCATGATGAATATTGATGCCACGGCACAGGCGGTAATAAAGCACCACCAGCCCCCAGCAATCTACGGTGTCAACATGGCAACATCTGTCCTTGTATGGCTTACCAAACATGAGTTGCGCAAATTCTTCATCAGACATTACGCAGCCCGGGGAATTGAGCGATGTCATAAAGTTTTGCCACATTTCCTTTGATTGGATTTTTGATTGACAGCGTCACGGTAACATCAGAACCATCCATAGCCACGTCGCTGACATACAGGCGATATGGCTTCAGCGGTGTGTTTGTGTCAGTCTCTTCAAATCTCTGATACAGTGCGGTAATTGGCTCAATGCGACCTGAACCAGTCCACAATTTAAGGTATTGCTTGAAGTCATTAGCCAGACGTGCAAACTTGACGGTTGCGTTAATGGCTGGAGTGTTCGACTGCTGAGATTGCGTGATGTCCATGCGTACTGGCAGATAAGTCTCACCGCCAAGCACCATTTCATCCAGCGCGTTAGCTACAAGCCTCACGTATCCAAATGACGAGTGATAAAACGTTATCGTGTCGAATAACGCCCAGTTAGGGCGCTTTGCTTTGTAATCTCGTAATGATGGCATTATGGGTACTCCGGCCAATCTCTATTAACGATCTCATCGAGCCACAATCTCTGATTTGGTGGATACTCGACGATAATATCATCAAAACCATCATCACCATTATTTAACGTTTTTGCTATCACATTCCCTGTCCATGTTGTAATGCCGCCATCAATACTGGTTTGAACTGGATATTCAGTAAAATGTAATATCTGGCTTTGTCTGCCGCTACCACCAAGGTCAATATCCATTGTAAACCATTCGTTGCATTGATTGAGATACTTAGGACTCCTAAGCCACTGCATAAAAACCTGATCTTGTTCAAGGGTAAACTTCCATGTCAGGCTCCATGTAGCTGCAATGTCAGTTGTCAGCTTTTGAAAAATTGGCGCCCCAACCGCAGGCTGATCGCTGCGGAATGGGGTTTGCCGTGTCAGGTTTTTACTGGCGCGCTGTGCGAGTGGTAGCCAGTCAGGGTATTTGATGATAGCCATTATTCTGTTGCTCTCCTGTTGGCGTTGTAGTTCCTACCGATGCTTTGCCCTATAGGCCCGTTGTTTTCGATATCACTAACAATAGTCTCAATCGTCACGCTGCCGTCACCATTATCTCTGGCGCTGCTGCTAACCTGCGCTGAGCTGTTATTGATGACGTTATTATAAACCACAACGCCACTACCACCTCCGGTAATGTCTTTGTTGCTGATAACTGAGCCATCGTTACCGGGAATCATATACTGGCAACCGTTGGACGCCTGGAATATTTCAGGCAAGCCATTTTCGCCCACTTCGTACATACTTCCGGCACTAACAGGGCCACCATTTTTACGCTTGCCAGCGACGCCCATCGCCAGTGCGCCGAGCACCGCACCGATACCAATCGCGGCAGCTCCGCCAAATGATGCTATGGAAGCGACCATTGCCGCAGGAGTCCACGCTGCGGTAGTGGTGGCTGCAGCCGCCGTCGATGCTGCTGTTGTGGTTGCCAGTCCTGCCGTTTGCGCCGCTGTGGTTGTTGCTGTGGCTGCAACCTGCGCAGTCTGCCCCATAACAGCAGATTTAACCCACTGCACGCCCATTTCGACAAAGCTGTTTACCAGAGAGTTGAGCACCGTAGAGCCTAGGCTACGCATTGCATCCTGAACGCTCATTGTGCCTGTCAGCAATCCGGTAATGCTGTTTGATGCTGTACTCATTGCCGAATCAAGAGCTGTGCCGAACAGTTGCGCGCCGAGGCTTTGCTGCTGCCATTCTGCCCACATGGCATCTATTCGCTGCTGGCGGTATTGTGCTTCAATTGCTGCGCGAGTCTGTTCAATCTCAGTGATTTTCTGCGGATATGCTGAGGCGTAGGCATCAAGGTCAGCCATGCGTTGCTGGTATTCGCTATCAATGCCAGTCGTTGGTGACGCAATAGCGCGCAATCCCTGATATGATTGTTCTACTCGCTGCTTTTCCTTCTCCGCAGCCGCCTGTTCCTTTAGTGCATTCTTCTGGTCCCAAATCTTCGCTGCGTACTCGCCAGCCAGTTTTATTTGCTCCTGAGTGGCGGCCTTGCCAAGCGATTGCTGCGCGTTGAGGATTGCTTGCTCTCGGGAGAGTTCGCTGGTAGATGTGGCATTAAGCATGGTTTGCTGGCGTAATTTCTCCAGCTTTTCAGCCACTGACTCAGCTTGTCGTTCTTCGGCGCTTTTGCCTTTTTTCTTTTTCTCTTTCTCTGCTGCTTTTGGCACTGTCAAGTGCGCCTGCGCCTTTGCCGCATCTCCTGTCGATTTGGTGACAGCATCCATATCCGCGACCAATGTGGCTGCCTGATTTGCTACCGCCGCTATGGCCTGATTCTGCGCAGCCCAACCATCAATGCCAACCCATGACCATGTTCTTGCTCTGCGACTGAACATCTCTGCTGTTGATGTCAAATCAGAAATAACCTCTGCCGCACCTATAGTCTGACCAGTTAGTCTGTTGATTGCTGAGGTAATAGAGTCAATAACTGAAACAAAGGTAGAACTGGCTCCTGTTGCGTCGTTTATGCTTGCTATCATTTTTGCAAATGATGTTTCAAGACTGCCAGTCGCCTGAGATATAGAGCGCGGTAGCTTTGCGAACTCAGCATTGACGACACTTGTCCTGTCCTGAATGGCATTCAGTGCATCTTCTGCTGTCAGTTTGCCATCAAGCATTCTGGCGCGAAGTTCACCCATTGAAATGCCAAGACCCGCCGCAATCTGGCGTGCAAGTTCAGGCATCTGTTCAAGGATGGAGTTAAATTCTTCGGCGCGGATTGTGCCAGATGCGATTGACTGACCGAACTGGCGCAGGGCGTTAGCCATTTCTTCGGTTGATGACCCGCCGATTCGACCTATTTTTTGCAGAGTGTCAGTAAGGTTCAGAACTTGCGCATTTGTCGCGCCAGCCTCTTTCAGTGATGACGTTAATGTTTCCCACAACTTTGTGGTATCGCTAAGGCTTGCGCCAGTGGTAGAGGCGATATTTGTTAATGAATTGAATGTTTCCTTTGCAGTCTCTGCATCACCAGTTAATCTTTTTATCCTTGCTTGTAATTGCGTCATGTTATCGGCTATATCAAGGAACGCCTTGCCCCATCCGATAATTAATGAGACCGAGATTGCGCCAGCAAGAGCCGTCATCTGCGTTTTTAGCCCTGAAGCTGCGCCGCCAGCATTCTTCATCCCACCGCCAGCATTTCTGGCGTTTTTATCCAGCTTGCCAAGTGCGCTTGTGGTTTTGTTGGTTGATGATTCAAGGTCATCTAAAGTCTTATTGGCTGTTGTCGCGCCTGCTTTCAGGCCTTTAACATCCATCCCGACTTCATAGACAATTCCGCCGACTTCTTCAGCCATTATGTGTTCCTCGCTTTTTTCGCTTTGCGTTCAGCCAGTGCCTTCATGCGCTCGCGGTCTGCTTTAGCCTGATCGTACTCTGCCGCGCGCTCTTCTTTCGTTAACCCTTTCGGTTCTGGATATTTATTCTTAATCATCATCTGAAACTCTGTCATGGACAGGTTTTCTGCCTCATCGCGCGTCATGTCGAAATGCGTGCGTGCTGAGATGATGTATTGCGACGCATGAAACTCGTTTGTTGTTTTCTTGCCCTGATCTTCCAGTCGCTCAGGAACCTTGAGTGGGGATTTGCCAATGATGCCGTGCTGCATCAGGTTGCGCGCAATAATAATAATGTCGCTCACTGGCATGATGCCGGTAACATATCGCACACCGCGCGGAGTTGGCTTCCAACCACCAATCAGCACTGAAACATCATCCTCACAGCATGACTGCATGACGATATAGGCCGCACCCAGCACATGGCGACCATACACTGGCTTACTGATGGTTTTCATAACCTGCACCTGCGCACCAAATGGCAGGTATTCGACGTGCTGCAACGGCGCAACATAATCAATGCCATTGAGTCTGGCGTACACCTCGACGATTTCTTTCGGTGTGCCAATTTCATTCATGGCGCGGAATGATGGCTTGAAGAAAAAACTCCTGTCAGAAAGCGAGATGCGCATCTCCCCGATTTCTGTTAGTGGCGTGCGATTGCTCATGTTTTGCATCCTGAATTTGACTGATGTTGATTATATCATCTCGTTGATGTTGACACCTGCGAGGTGGTGATGTAGATTCAAGTCATCGAAACGAGATATGAATGAGGTGAGTTATGGATATTGTTATTTTGTTGCTTTTCGCTGGATTGGTTGTGTTTGCTTATCTTCTTCCATCAATTGTGGCTTTGCAAAGAAAACACGCAAACACGACAGCAATCTGTGTGCTGAATATTCTTGTAGGATGGAGCTTTATTGGGTGGGTTGCAGCACTTGTCTGGGCATTAGTTAACAGTGGCGACAAGAAATGAACGAACAAACAAAAGCCGACCTGATTTTCTACACTGATTTGTATGTCGATGCAGGTTACGACTATGAAGAAGCGGAACGCATGGCGAAAGACTTACTCCGCGTGATTGGTGTGATTTTTGATGAGGATAAGGTGATATGAAAAATTATGAAGACATGAGTGATTCACAAATAGCGCAAAAGTTTTTCTTTTTTGTGAGTGGAAATCTTTGCCCCAACGGAGGGTTAGCTCATATCAGTTCAGATGGATTTTTCTTTTTTGATGAAAAGAACATTAAGCGAAAGTTTGACCCATGCAACAACCCAGCTGATGCTCAACCTATTATTATTGAAAACAGAATCGGCACTATCCCAGCACCAGATAATGGAGTATGGAAAGCTGCTCACAGAAAGGTTGGCGATGATGATAAGCCATACCATTTTACTCAAGATAAAAACCCACTCCGCTCCGCCATGATCGTCTTCCTGAAAATGAATGAGGACAAGCTATGAGTCGGTGGATTAGGTGCAGTGAGATGCTCCCCGGTAACGGTAGTGCCGATAAAGAGTTCCTGGTGTATGAAACGTTGAATAACGCAGTTCAGCACGATTATTACATTGTCCCTGACGACGAGAGAAAGCCATTCTGGAATCACTATGGTAAGTACGTGACTCACTGGATGCCGTTACCGGAACCACCACGAGAATAAAACAAAGCCCCTTTCGGGGCTTTTTCTTTATCAGGATACGGTGCACGCCGTGCTGATAATAATTTCCGGGTCAGTGGACGAATCCGTGACCGTGACGGTATACACGCCAGCGGTAGGGCTTGCCAGTGTCGCACCAGATTCACCACCAACAACTACGCCATCTTTGCGCCACACGTAGGTGTATGGGGATACACCACCCTCAACCGCAACGGTTAACGGGCTGCCAGTGGTGCCAGTTGATTGCAGGTCAGTAGTGAATGCCAGAGGCTCAAGACTTTCAACGGTAACGCTGTCAGAATCGTAAACTTTGAACTCAAGGCTGCCGGTTACGATGTCGTTCGTGCCGCCTTCGTAGCTGATGCTGGTGATGTTGCAGTACGCTGTAACGATAGTTGCACCAGTCACCTGACGCACCCACAAGGAAGGCTGGCGACGAGCTTTAAGTTCAGTGGCGTAAATCTCAACCAGACGATGGAAGCCAAACTCATCGCTCGGGTCATTCTTGCGGATTTCAACCTCTGCACTGATGGTCATATCAGAGCTGGTAACGAGAGTGGAAACAAAGCCGCCAGTGGTATCAGCTTCCGACGTAGTGGTCTGCGGCGAGTAGTCAACACCTTTACTGGTGGTTGATCCTAAATACTTCCAGTCTCCCGCCTCCGGAACTGCGTCGCCGCACCCTTCAGCAAGGAACAGGCGGGTCATGCTACCAACCAGAACGCCTTTATCATTTGCACAAATAGCCATTTCGATCTCCGAATTGTGTTAGCTGCTAACGTGGTGATTATATCACAGGTGTTGACAGTGATTATTTTGTGGTGTAGATTGTATTTCAGATGGTTTTCGTGAGCGACTTTGCTGACTTTTTAGAAACTGACCACAAAGATAAATGCAAACGATGATGTTGTTCTGATGGCGGCGTAATAGCCTGTAAGTCAGCAAGGTCTTCCGACTCCTTGTAAACAAATTCGGCGCACTGCGTCCCTGAGGTGTGATTAATAAGTCAGGGAACACAACAGGTAAGAGCATTGAGCCGATAATCGTGAAGAGTCGGCGCGCTTGGTTAGCCAGTGCTCTTACCGTTGTGGTGAATGCGCAGGCTGATGCGCTAACTCGCGTGGGTTCCGGTGGTTACACCGGGTAGGCAGGGATTAACTGACCCGCCTCCGTAGATGAAAAGGTTAGCGGCCACAAGACACGGGGAATCATCAAGCCGGAGATCAGCACCGGCCACCACAACACTTAACATCCAGTATTATCGCAATCATATGTAGGGGTATGTATGGGTTACGGGGCTGGATGTTAAGAAAGCACGCTAGCAATGCTTAAACCAGCACTTATGGACACGTAGCTTAATTGGTTAAAGCAACCGACTAATAATCGGCTGATTGAAGGTTCAAATCCGTCCGTGTCCACCAAATTAAAAGCCGCTTTATGCGGCTTTATTTATTTCACGACCCGCAAAAGCAACTCATGCACAGGCCGCTTTTCTTCCGTCAGCATTGGCCTGCCAAGTGGCGCTTGCAACTGGATGTAGTTAACGCATGAATCAATCGGATGTGTCTTGATGAATTCGATAATCTCATTGGCTTTAGCGTCAACATCCGACACATTGTATTGACCATGTTTACCGACAACATACAGCGAGAAATAGAAATCACCGCCGAGGCCATCCATCACCTGCGTGCCACCATTGGATTGCAGAACAATAAATTGCTCATTTCCATCTCCGGTGTCATTCCAGAACTGCAACTGCGAAGTCCAGCCATCATACAATCCGGCACCCTGAAGATATGCATCAACCAGCTCAAGCATGTTCACAGTTTCATCTCCTTCTTAATCACGCTATCGACAAGGTCTTTCGTGCGCTGTGCCGCTTTGGTTAAAAATTGCGGTTCAGCATTCGGCGACCAGTATGCGCCATTGCCGTTGCTGCGAGGTTTCCCTGCAAGTTTCCCACTGGCGTTATGGACATACAGCGCATATTTCGCGGAATAGCCAACCTTGCCAGTGATTCGCGTTCCGCTAACTTCCACGGTATCAAACTGACTGTTAATCAGAGTTGACGTATCAATTGGCGTCAATGTGGCTGATTCGGTGCGGATGATGTATGTCGCTGACTTTAATGCACGCACCGCTTTCGTGGCGATTATCTCATCCACAATCTGCGATGTTCTTTCTACAGCCTGGCGGATGCCTCTTAATTTCGCTGGCATTATGTCACCAGCGCAAAATCAGGCGGCTCACTTCTTTGAAAAGTGTTGCCATAGTTAATCACATTCAGAATCTGGTTTGCGCCAGCTGTCAGCGGGTCAGCATCTGTTACCGTGCCAATCATGATGTAATCACCCACTTTGGCGTTAGTGTATTCTGTCCAGAAGGTGTTTTTCTGCACAATCTCATTACCTTTCGCATCGGTAGATACATCATCGTTAAAGCCATAGTCACACATAATGCTTACTGGTGCGCCGAATGTTGGCTTGCCGTATTTATCAGTGCCGCTTTTGTGCCAGATTGTGCATGGTTGCGTATAGGAGAACCGAGAGATTGAGGTCATAAAACATTCCTATATGAGCGATTTTTCTTGATGTGCTGGATAGCACCTTTAGACACGCCAAACTCATCAGCAAGTGATTGTGAGTGCTCTCCATTTGCTAGTCTGGTTCTCACCTCCCTAACCTGATCATCAGTTAATTTAGCGTGTTTTGGAGTCCTGCCGAACATTGGGTTTTTCTCGCCAATTCTTGATTGCGATATTTTCTTTCTTGTTTCTTCTGTTTTTGGACCCATAGAGCAAGGTGGGGTTTTCCCATACCAGCAGTTATTCTTTCCCATCCTGCTTTTGCTCATTTTAGCTTTAGCCACATCTGTTGCCTGAACTCCCAAGCACGTACCAGCTATTTTTGCCACATTATATTGAGGACTTAGCTTATCTATGTAGAATTGCTCTCTACTAAGCAGGATTGATTCATCGCTAACAATTTCAAGAATTGAAAATCTGAATAATGACTCGCCATATTTTGCTCCATCATTATACAACCTGTGCGGGCTGTGCATGCCATTCCTCATTTTGTATCGATGCACAGCAATTCTATTGATGTAGTTTATTGTTGAGCCAACATAAATCTCTTTAGTTATTGTATTTTCAATCTTATATACAGCCATCACTCTTTTCATTTACACTTACTCCCACGCACAACCGCAAACCACGGCTTACCGCTTCCGTCAGGGTCTTCCACCAAATCGCCAGTGCATCCGGCTGTATCCAGTAACTTCATCTGATTGTACAGCGCCACCCATGGCTTACTGCCATATGCGAATGATTGCGATGCCCCAGATGGTGCGCTCTGACTGGTAACGTAGCGACCAGTGGTATTTGCGCTAATCAGGATGGAAGCCCACAGCATGATCGCATTTTGTCGGCATTCATCATTAGGATAGTTCAGTTCAAGGCATTCACTGATTGACGCCACAAGGCACAGAATGCCAGACGCATCCGTTGTGGTGATAGTCATTCCACGGGATGCCATCTGGCTTACTAATTCTTCAGGTGTTGGTGCTGTCATTTTTCTTGGACTCCCGGACTTTCCACCACATTTCAAACAGGTTCTTTATTACCAGAGACAGGGCGCCGAGGATTGACGCTACTGCCGCCCACTCTGTCAGGCTGTGTGGAATCATAGCCTCAAAATAAGATTGCGTGACAGGTGTTTGCTCTGCAACCTTCAGACCGATACCTGTGCCAATAGAAGCGTATCCAGCCTTATCAATCACCTGTCCTGTCGTTCCGCTTATAATCTGCTCTGCGACTTGCCTTAGTGTCCCGTTCATTGCGTGTCTCGCTGATGATATGTTTCCAGCACTTATAGATTTGAATCAGCGAAAAAACGATGGCGACCACGCCAAGAATAATGTCCAATTTCGCCGCCCCATTTAAAAGTGATGGAAAGGATGAACAGATGGATGCCGATAATAATAAATGCGTACTGCGCATGAAGCGGCGTTTCTACAGGCGTGATAAATTCCCATACGAATGACTCTATCGCAACCAGCCATTCGTAAAGGCTCATCGTCAGCACACAGAGCGCCATCTTTGTACTTTTACGCAGCGCAATAGCCGGAAACAACCAGACCATAGACTGCGCAAGGTAATACAGATATTCGGCGGGAAATGAATCAACAAGCACCCATCCAAGATACGCAGATATCGCCATTGCCGGAATGAACACCAGAAACGCAATCATGCCCGTGCAGGCAAAGCCAAGCACATACATGATCATGATGGCAATATCTGCGCCGAACATTATTTCTTACCGCGCGACGGTGAACGGGTGGAGCCGTTTGGCTTCACTGCGCCAGTTTTGCCGCCAGTTTTGGTATTGCCAGTTGCGCGTGAACGAGAAGGCGAATTGGTGGAACCCATGCTTAAATCTCCTGTTGTTTGATTAGCATGATTTTAGCATATTCCTGTTGACGTAGATTGGCGGTGCGTTTATAGTTGTTGATGTAGAAACAACAATAAATGTTAGAGGTGATAAAAATGAGCAGCAACGCAAAACATTATGATTATTATATGGTTGAAGGTGATGATGTTAAGAAAGTCATTGATGCATATGATGACATTCAAAAGCGCCGCAATGAAATTCTCGGTGATGCAATGAGAAAGGTTGGTGCTATCGCTTTCACTACAACTCGCAGTTGGGGTGCTGTTGGTGGTGGTTTGCTTGAGAGCTTTGTATGGAGTAAGCAGTTTGAATTTCCGTGCCAAGTGACAATAAGGCGTGAAGACTTTTGGGATGGTCAGCGTGTAATTGTGGCTCGCGGGAAAGGAAACACAAAGGATGGTCGCGAATACAACAAAAAACTTGACGCAGTAATGCGAGAGGCTAACGAGAAATTAAAGTTATTGCCAGAATGGAAGGACTACATCGTTAATCATTATGGCATCGCGCGCACAGGCATTGGCGAGCAATCTGGTCGCGGATTTGGTTTTGCAATGCTGTCTACTTATGGCGGTAAACACCCACAAAAGGATAATTGCCTGATTTTTGCAGTGCCAAATACAAAAGATGAAGGTCATGGACAGGTGACGATACCTGATAACTTTAAGCAGATAACATACGGTCAGTTTTACGATATTGCTAATTCTGGTGATGAGGAATAAACAATGAAAACACTAAGCAAAATCTATTCAGACAAAGAAACGCGTAACGGCATCGCTGTCAACAAAACCTATCTCGTGCCAGTGGAGCAAATTTATCTGGAGCCGGGATATAACATCCGCGAAGCAGATGAGCAGCATGTGGAATATTTCGCGCAGTGCTGGGAGTCAGGTCAACCATTACCAGCATTAACAGTTATTCCCGACGAGAAGGGAATACGCATTCTCGATGGCCAGCACCGCTATCTCGGCGCATTACGTGCCATTGAGCGTGGCGCGCCAATCGTCCGTATTGAGTGCAAGGACTTTACTGGCGATGAGGCGGATAAAATTGCCTTCATGGTGTCATCCAGTCAGGGTAAGCAGCTTGACCCGTTTGAGCGCGCAAAGGCTTACACACGACTGAAAGGATTTGGCTGGACGAATGAAGAAATAGCCAAAAAGGTAGGTCGCTCAGTATCTGACGTGCAAATGCACCTGTCGCTGGGTGATGTTCCGGCGGAAGTAAAAGCGCGCATCAGTGCAGGGCAAATCAGCTATGCAAATGCCGTAGCGGTAACGCGCGAGCATGGCGATGATGCGGTAAAAGTTATCGACGAGGCAGTCGAAGAGGCCAAAGCACAAGGCAAGGACAAGGTCACAGCGAGGGTGCTGAAGTCGAAAAAGATTAAGCCAGTAGACCGCTTGATTGAGTTATTGAAGCCAGCAGACCATGTAATTCTTCCCGCTGGTCATGAGTTGAAGGAGGACGAGGAATTTATCCAGATTCCTGTTGCTGACATTCATGAAGTCATGGCAATTCTGGAGAAGATGTGATGAGTAAGTATGAAGAGTTAGATTTGAAGATATTACACATGCTTTCCGTTAAACCAACTCCTGTTTTTGATATATGGCTTAAGTTTCGTGATGATGTTAGAGACATTACGGTTATTGATAGAAGGATGCAGGCACTGAAAAAGAAAGGTATTGTTTACAATGTTCGCGGATGTGGCTGGGTTAAGCTATGACACCATCATTATTATCTCTGTTGCGTAGTGGAAGATACAGCATTCGCGATATGTCAAAAATACTTGGCATTTCAAAGTATAAAGTGCCTCGGTTTATATCTGAGCTTGAGCGAAGAAAGTGGATTGAAGTAACGAGATGCGCAATTTATTTCCATGATGGTACTCGCTCCAACAAGCAAAATGAATACAAGGTAAATGTGTGATGAACGCTGAACAATTCATCGAAAAACAACTTCGCGCCAAGCTGCCTGACATTGACCAGATGGCAATTGATGCGGCAATTCAGTATTACAAGCGCAATCAGAGCGCGAAGAAGGGTGGCATTTTTGAAGAATGCCTGAAGGTTGCAAAACAGCACATGATTAAGGTGAAGTGATGAAACTAAAAATCAGCAAATTATTACTTGAATCAGCATTAATATTTCAGGCTCGCAACGATGTGCGGTATTACCTGAATGGCATCTGCTTTATGCCTGATGGTCGCATTGCGTCAACTGACGGTCATCGTGCATTCATTGGCTGCAGTCATGACAATAAGCTGACAGAAAATGTGATTATCAAGATTGGTAAATCTCCAACAAAACGTTATGAGTGTGCCATCATTGATACTAAGTCGAAAATTGCAACGTATCATGATGAAGCTGGCGAGATGGTTGGTGCTGGTATCTGCGAAGAGATTGATGGTCGATTCCCTGATATTGATCGCGTGATACCAAAGGGAACGAAATCCGCAGAGGAAATTGGCTTCAATGCTGGCTACCTTGTCGATATTGAGAAAGTGGCGAAGCTGTTTAACCATAAATTCAGTGGTGTTAAATTTGAACTGAATGGAAATGCAAACGCCGCAGTTTGCTGTCTTAGTGCGCCATCTGGCGAGACTGCGAAGATTGTTGTTATGCCGATGAGGATTGATTGATGGACATCAAAGAGAAAACAAAACTGGCTGCCATCGCTGCGCGTGATGCTTTAAACATGGGTTGCAGTGTAAGGGCGGCAAACGAAGCGTTTAATGAAATTGCTGGTTTTTATTTAAACCATGGAGGGAAACGAGATTTCATTAAGTTAGTTAATTTCTATGCAGAACCAGATCGTCAGTAAACCAAAGCCCCTTCATGGGGCTTTTCTTTTTACTCTGTTTTCTTTTTCTTTGTCGTCTTTTCTTGCGGGGTTGCGACTTCGAAAGACTTTTCCAGCTCTGGCATGATGCGCAGTTTTGGCAGCAGATGCTCGGATGGTTCGGTAATTACCTCGCCAAGCTGCAACTCACGAATCTTGCCTTTCTCTTTAACAAAGATTCCGCGTGCGATGACTTCGTATTTAGCCATTATTCACCTCAAATTCATAAAGGGGCTTTCGCCCCTTTTTTTTATTACACCGGAGTTTGCGTACCGTAGCCGTTGAATACTTTGGATTTGCCGGAGAAATCCTTGCGTACCTGAAGGCCCATAGCAGACCACACGAGGAAGTTGAAGTTAGCGTGCGGCGTGGTACGCGGCTCTGCATAGGTGGAAACTGGCTGGGCAACACGCGGACGGATGTACATGTCGTTGCGAACATAGCCAACGAAGTGGTTGCCAGTCAGCAGGAAGTTGGTGCCAATCTTACCGATGCGACCATTACCAAACTGCGTGATGTACTGCTCAACAGTGCCGCCTTTGAAGCCTGCCGCATCAGAATACGGACGCATGAAGCTGCGACGCACTGCCGGGGAAACCCACAGAGTCACCTGCTCAAATACGTTCTGCGCATCCAGAATAGCCTGGAAATCCTGATTGAAGAAGGTCACGATTTCGTCTGGCGTTGCGGTTTGCAGGTCGATATTCAGACCGCCGGAAGCATTCAGGTTAACCTGAATGGTGTTCGGGTGGTTGGTGATACCGTAGCCAGTGTAAACGCCGTTCACGTTCAGAGTCTGGTCGCCAGTCAGCAGATATTGCGCCATGTCGGAACGCAGGTTAAAGGTGACGTTAGCCTGATCATCCAGCAGAGGGTCAAAACCTTCAGACTGCATACCCAGCAGTTCTCGCCATTCGCGGCTGTAGCCAGTCTTGAAGATTGGAATCACATCGCCAGTGTAATCGTAGCGAGTTTTATCCAAATCTTCCGGCTCCTGACCAGACAGAGTGCGAACAACCTTACCAGCATCGGAAGCAATGCGGCTGATTGCCACAGTCTTACCGATATTGATGTTTGCCGCGATACCCATCAGGTCAGCCATCATGTCCTGACCAGCCTCGTTGCGGAAAACGCGGGTGGTGACGTTGTCCACGTCGCGCCAGTAATCTTTCGTTACCAGTGCGGTGGCGTTCACACCGTATGTTTTCGCCAGTTCAGCTTCTGCATTGCAGAACACCTTGCGGTCGATGGTGAGATGTTTCCACTGGTCAGCCACTACTGCGGAGTTGGCTACCAAATCTTTGGTAAAAATAATCTTTTCCATTATTAAGCTCCAGCAGGCATGGAAGCATTGCCAGCGCGACGAACTGCAACCAGCTCAGCGCCGTCAGAGGCAACGGTATAGGTTTCATAGGAGTAAAACAGGATATTATCCCCGTCACCAGCAACTTTCAGCGCGCCAGCGCCATTACTTGCCAGCGGGGTGCCTTTCTTCAGTTCGGAAGATGCAGCAACCAGTGCGTGATAGGTGACGCCAAATTCGCACTGTACAGCCATGCCAGTAGCATTAGCAGGAACTGATTCAGATACATCGCCACCACCGAGGTAGTTATGCTGAAGCACGTAAGGGAAACCCTGACCGCCAGCAGTAGCGTGTGCGATGATTTTATCGTCGGTATTGAAATCAACCAGCGCGCCCGGTTGCAATGCGGCATTCATGATGCCTTCGCGAATCTGCGGGTCGTTCTTGCGAGCTGGGCCACCAATGATGGTGCCATAACGGATAGTAGCCATTATTCAGGTGCCTCCATATGAAAATCTTCATCAGCGTGGTTCGGCTGGAAGCCACCTTTCAGCGCAGCAGGCTTACTGGTCAGCGCATAGGTTTCACGCAGTGCTTCGCCTTTCAGCGCATTCACAGCGGATTCCGGCAGTTTCAGTTCAGCGATGATAGCAGCACGCATCGCGGTTTCTTCCTGCTCGGTATTCGCCTGCAATTGCTCTTTCAGCTTAACGTTTTCAGCTTCGATGTCGGTCAGCTTCTGGTTGACAGCTGTCAACGATTCCTGAACCGGCTTGAGGGCTTCAGCGAGTACCGCCTGTAATTCCTCGTTCGTCATTGAGATTTCCCCTTCAGTTGATTTTACCGGCTCAAGTTCAGTCTTATAAACAGCCTTGACCCGCTCACCGACCAATTTTACCACATCATCTTCAACGATGTAGAACTGCTGAAAAATCTGGCCTTTGATTTCAAACCCGACACGGTCGTCGTACACAGCCACGATATAAGGCCACACATCCTCGCCGACTTCAGCTTTCAGAATCTGGCGAATCTGCTCGCTGATATTCTCAAACGACAGGTCTGATTTATTGGTGATGTAGTTAATGGCCTTATGCAGCCACGATTTATAATTAATCTTGTTGGCGCTTTCGTCCGGCACGGTTGAATCCTCAAGGTTTACAGTAATGCGTTCGATTTGCTCGCCATTGGTGGCAAAGATTCCCACGCCATCTTCTGGCGTTCCGGCTCCCGGCACTCCCGGCGGCAGGATGGCGAGATGGTCCCACTCCATATTACGCGCAATCCATGTGTATTTTTTGCCTTTGCTTGTGCCTTCCGCAGCTTCGCGGTTGAGCAATAAGCCAGTGGATACGTGGATTGGCTCAGCGCCTTCAGCGGAATTCATCAGAGCTTCAATGCGACCAAGCAACTCCTGACCTTTCTCTGAGCGTTCAGCGATGACTTTATTCACCTTCAGATCAACAAGCGCTTTACTGCCGTCATGAGATGAGTTTTCAATCCATGCACCAACGCTGAACTGATTAGCGGCGCGGGTCATGCTTGCGGAGACGTATTTACCATCAATCATTGGGTGATTGTATGGTGCAGGCTTGCCATCAAGGCCGTGATAGCTCTTGCGAATTTCTTCTCCGGGATACAGGCCATTGTTCATCACGACATCATCAACAACTGGCACGACGTTTTTAATCACATAGTGCGGATCGCCATCAATGATTTGCTCACTGATATTGCTTGCGGAATTAATGGTTGTCAGGACGTTAACCTGCAATTTATTATTCATGTGCTTAAACGCTTCCACTTCTGCGAGGCGTTTTTTGGCTGCCTCTTCTGTGTCGTATTCGCCAAATTGCTGTGAGCCGTCTTTCGACTTGACCACCCACTTATCGCCAATCTTGACAATCATGGTTAACTCTCCACGGTTAGTTTGTGGTCGAATTATAACACAGGGAGATATAGCACCATGAGGCGGTAGCCAGTGCAAACAATGGAGAATTGGTGAGTGCGTATAGCGTGAGAAAGTAAGTGATAGGGATTATGTTCATGGGCTACCTCCTGATTAAATGATAGCAGCCCATGATGAACAAAAGATATACGGAGTTAGTCTGAAATCACATCATCCATGAATGCAAGCGCAGCACCAGAGAGACAGAACAGAGCGCCATAGCAAATCATCTGGTACAGAGTGTCAGCCTCAAATACCCTTGCGAATGCGTAGGCTGATAAAATCCACAGTAATGGAATCATAACCCAGCCTCCTGTTTTGCCCGGTGCACGTATGACATAAACTTACCAATCGGCATTTCCTTGCGTATTTGCGCCAGAATCGCGCCATGCAGCATGCGCTCTTCGCCAAAATACAATTTATCCAGTCGAGTTTTAATGAGTGCTCGCGTGCGCTTCATGTGGTCGCGTGCCTTAAGTGCTTTCTCATGCCAGACGCGGTCGTTCTTCTTATCTGCATATTGCAGTTGGCGTTCAACGGTTTCGATTTCAAATGCCAATTGCATGTCATAATCTTCAAGCTGAATAATGTCTGCTTTCATGATGTCGTTTAACTGGATAATCATTTTTTCACCTCTAATCCTGCTTGCTCTATTGCCATTTCATATGCATCCATTGCGTCACCAAATCCATTGGAGTAATCAACAGTGTAGCCTTTATTTAATGCCGCTCTTGAGTCAATGAAATCAGGAGACTCAATCTCAATTGCTGCGCGCGATGCCTCCCATGCTTCCCAGCGCCTCTGGATAGCATCTCTGAAGTAATAACCACCGGAGTCGACCATTAAATCACTATCGATGTTAGATTCTTGATACCACTTAACCCTATTGAGCGCGTCACATTTGTACCAATCTTCAAACTGCTCTCTGCTCGTCATCTTCACTTCCTCCACTATCCATCCCATCTTTCTGCGGTTATTGGCAATAAACTCATCCGATGTTACAAACAGAGTCCTGCCTGATTTATGCTTAATAGCCCATCTCATTTAGTACGTCCTCAGCAAGTTTGCGGAACATTATTTGCACCCTTGCCACCTTGCGCCACTCAGCTTCGGTGAGAATCACATCCTCCTGCCGCGGAATCCCTGACATTTCGCATGGTGGCAGCTGTTCATACTCTTGTTTCTTGCGCTTGGCTTTTCCCATGCCGACCCCTTGCGTTGAGAAGAAGTGAATTAAACAGATTGCTCACGTTTACCTCCTGCTCCTGCCATGAGTAACGCCACAGTTTCTTGTGGTGGTCATAGCTTCGCGTTACATCGCCGTTATGGAGCATGATGCGGATGCGGCTTTTTACAATTCGGTAATCCAAACCAGTGGCTGCACTGATTTCTTTCACCTCCGCGCCAGCGTTATCAAGCAAATAGCACTTAATCGCATCATCAATACCTGCCGCATCCTCAGAGATAAAATACTTGTACTGCCACTTGTTACCACGAATCACTGACTTCTCGCGGCGAATGAAGCCAAGCGCAAGCATTTCATGAAGACGATGCGTTGTGGTGCTTGAGTGCTTGCCGCCGCAATGCTTCTCAATATATGCACGCGTTGCGCCTGGATGATTGATAATCACGCGCATGATTTGTGATTTATAGTCCACAATCGCGTTCCTCTGCTGCCTGATTGAAATCGTCGGCGGTGTACAGGTGTCCATTGCGTGTGTTCCATGACTTAGTCATTAGCTCTCTGTTACGGAATGCGTCTGTGCGGCAATAACAATCTCCGCATTCTATGTATTCCCACCCATCCTCATCTATGGCAATGCCAGCCTCATCACACCCACAAAACGGGCAACTCAATAACCCGTTATCATTCATCATCGGCATATTTGGCACTGTCATTTTATCCACTCCCCAAGATTGTTAAATTTAGGTGCATCGCCAGACCAGTCGATAACATCTTTCTGTTGACTGCGCTTACGTTGCAGCCGGTTACGCACTTCTCGCAGCTCACACTCCAGCCATTCGCGAGTGCGTTCAACTTCATTCAGTCGCTGGATTAGGGATTGTTCGTACAGTTCGTCATGCGCCATTTATAATTTCTCCCGTAGAATTTGATAACAACGTGCTCAACGCACAGATAACCTTCATCCTCAACCGTTACTGGTTGAACTATAAACCACCGCAGATATAAGTTCGTCAGCCTTTTCACGACCAGCAACCTCCGCTTCAAGCGCCAGTGAACACATGGCAGTTTCCACATATTTAATGGTATCTTCGCGAACGTTAAGGATTTCCATAACCTCGCGCACCTCTTTCTGGTATCTCGCTGCTATTTCTTTGTATCGCATTTCCACATCACCTTTTTCGTTGTGGTACAATCTACGTCAATAAGTATTGACTAAATGATGTAGATTGGTCAACAATAATTTTCGAAAGGAGTAGTAAATATGCCAAGACCACGACGCGAGCCGATGGACATTATCACCAGCATTGTGGAGAAGCGGCAGCCGCTGACTCTCCGTGATGTTCGCTACTTTGCCCGTTGCTATGTGGCACTGGCTGATATGCCTAAAGATGATATGTATGATTTGATTCGTGAGAATTTTAATGTTGATGAATACAATCGCGTCACAATGCCGCGACGCGAAAATGATTAAGTGGAGAAAGTGATGAGTAATTGGGAATATCTGAAGGGTTGCGAGAAGGATTTTGATGGTCATAAAACGGCTTCCGTCGTAGTTAAGTCAGGACTCACAGGTATAATTTACTACCTGAGTCACTATTACGTAGGGAAAGTCAGCACCATCGAAGGTGCTGGAGATATCGTAATTGCTATTCGCATACCGGTGAATGACGAACAAGACCTCAACGATTGCATTGGCGCGCCGGAAGCGGATGCAACAGAGCAACTCATTACCGAGCGCGGTAGCCGCTATGGCAAATTCAAAGATGGCGCTGAAATTATGCAGGAACTGAAAGATGTGATGCGCGAAGTGGATGGCTGGCACAACCTGACGCCAAGCCAACGCGAGGCGCTAGACATGATTCAACACAAGATTGGGCGCATTCTGAATGGCGACCCGACTTATGACGATAGCTGGAAAGACATTGCTGGCTATGCAACGTTAATTGTCAATGAACTGAATGGAGAGATTAAATAATGTCAATTCTCAATAATGGCTGTGATGAAGAAAAGGTTTGGCTCCACGTTGAAAGAGTCGATGATAAAATTCGCGTTGTTGATCAGGATGGTAGAATAGTTGGTGGTTGCGTCAGCTTGATTCTTGATGTAGACGTTGAAGAGATCACCAAGTTAACAATCACTGTTGAGTGTGCATCACGCGATGTGGATGGAAAAATCAAATTAAACGTAAGAGGCTAATATGTTCACAGACATAACCATCGCGCAACGAAACGCGAACTACACCAATATTGCTGACACATCCGCGCAACTGGTATCACTAAATAGCGACGGCAGCGTAGTGCTGAAAATCGGCACGGAAACAGCGCAATTCATCGTGCAGAATCTGTCACAGGCGAACGCAAAGCAGGTGCTGATTAGCACTGGTAGCGTGCTGTTTTTGGCTGGTAATTACAATGCGCCGAATCTTGAGTGTTCACTGGTGCGCATCGTTGAAACTGCGACTGAGGAATCTGTTGATGAGCCAGCAACATTGCCAGCAGAGTGAGCCGCCAAAACCATCAGCATGGTGTGAGCAAATGGAGCGCAATGCGAGGGATGGCGACGAGGCGTATGTTTATTTCCAGTTGAAACAGATGTGGAAGCAGAGAGAAAACTCAGAGCAAGTCAGTTAAACGCAAGCCCCATTACGGGGCTTTATTTATTGCAGTGATTCAGGCGGCTTTCCGTAGCATTTCTTTGGTGATTTGCTTAGCTTGCATTTCACCGCAGGCTGATAACCAGCGCGACCACTCGCCACATCAGACGCCATCTTGTCATACTTTTTTCGCTTATCTCTGCTTAGCATTTCTCGCTCTCAATGAGTTGTACTGCGCCTCGCACGTCAATCCTGCCTCTCTTGCCCTGTCAGCATAATCTGCCAGTTGTCGATTTCTTTCGACAGACTTTGTGAGCACGTCTCCAAGCAAAACTCCGGTTTCTGCGGCTGGATTGCCAATGGACTCAGCGGTGGAATATCCGACGAGCTGCTTGCGGATGTTTGCAAGTTGTTGCTGCAACCTGCCAGACTTAGCAGCAGCGTTAGCAGCATCATTGCGCGCAGCATCAATCCTTTGCTGTGCGTCGGCCTGAATCTTTTGCAGTTCCGCATTGCGTCGTTGCCCCTCTTGTTCATCTGCGGCCTTCTGTTCGGCGATTGCTTTTGCATATCCAGCGGCATATTGCTGTTCGCCATAGCTGGACACTTTATTGGCTGCCCACAGCGCGCCAGTGGCAATAATTATAATAATTGCCAGAGGTCGCCAGTATTTAGCGAGAATCGACATCATTGCGCAGCTTCCGGTTTTCCTTTCTCATGCCGTGCATCTTACCGAGAATGCCAACCAGCATGATTGAATAACTCACACCTTTGACCACGATTGGTGGTAGCGCTGCTTTCAGGTCATCAGGCATCATCACCCATACGTGCATCATTGCATCAGGCCATAGCTGCAACAGTGAACAGAACGAAATCCACGCCCCGAGCAGCCAGTTGCTTAGCTTTTTCATGCCACAGCCCCGCCAGCATCCTTGTATACCTGAATCAGCTTATCCAGCTTTTGCTCATGTTGACCATAACCAGCACCCGGTAATGATGCCCAGCGCGAGCGGCACTTATGGATAGCATCAGCAATGCGACCAGCCTCAATATCCGCAGTAGCCTTGCATTCACGGATTAACTGCATTGCAATAGCGTCCTGCGATGCGGGGGAGAAGTCCGGCAAGCGTAATTGCTTTTTGTATGCGTCATAAAACTTAGCCAGCACCTGATACCGTCCGGCAGCAGTGGATTTGATGCCCAGCCTTGGCAAGCTAATCAGCTTGCGTGGGTGGTCGGAATAGTCGGTAAATAGTGAGCCGCCAACAATCACATCATAGCCATGATTATTGGTTTTCTGTCGCCCGTTATCGGTTCCCTCGCTGTACGCCAGCATATCCAAAAACGCTTTCATGTTTTTGCTAATAACCATACCAGTAAACCTCTTTTTCAGCTTTGCGTTTTGCTTTGTCGCCAGTCTTCTCACCCCACACGATGAAATGCGCAACAGCGCATGAGAAGCAGCGGAGATTGTGTTTCTTCAGTAGTGTTGACTGCCGAAACACGTCAATGCCGATGTCAGTGGCGAGACTTGTCAGTGCGTCAAACTGATTCTGCGTTGTTTCGGTGGTGATGTAAGGCGATATATCCACGGCGTCGGCAATCCCAAGCGTATCTTTGCCGCGTTGCGATAGTTTCATTCTGCCTCCTGTTCAAATAATGACTAATTCTATCACAATGGTGTTGACGTAGATTGAGTGATGGTGCATAGTATCTACATCAAATGATGAGTGAGGTGATGAAGATGGAAATAAAGCTTAACAAAGAAAGTAATACGCTAAGTCTTACCGGGCAGGGCGAGATTGTGTTCACAAGGCTCAAAAATGGGAATAAAAACGCAATAACAATGATATGTGACGGAGCGAAATGTTCAGTTTCAAATATGTATCTGGTCAATTTGGAGAGGAAAACAAGGGTTGGTAGATTTCTCTCTGCGTTGAGGCATGTGTGGATTCTTGCCAGATAAAGGTGTGATTATGGTAATGGTCAAATTCAAAGAAAACGGACGCTGCGGTGTGTTCAACCTTGAGCAAATCAAAATACGCCCGTGCGGCAAGGTGGTTGCGCCATTTGGTCTGGTGCAGATGCGTGAAGTTGATATTATTGAATATATTAAGTGAGGTTGGTGATGGAAGGATTTAAAGGTACGCAAGGGAAATGGGAGGTTGTTATTGGTGATGATAACGCCCCGGATGTTATCTCGGATATTGGAGTTGAGATTGCCTTCACTCCAACATATAACGGCGACAAAACCGAGCAATGGCATAACGCAAAGTTAATCGCAGCATCACCGGAACTGCTATCAGCACTCCAGCAACTACTGGAAATCTACGACGACCACTCCGGCAAGGTCTGGACAACATCAAGCAAGCGTCGCGCTCTGGATAATGCGCGCGCGGCGGCTAACAAGGCGTTGGGAGAATAATTATGTGGCTTGTATTTAATGTTGGTTGTATCGAATGTGGCGTTTCATCAAATGTCGTTGCAATTTACCCAACTGAACATGAGGCTAATGCTGTGGCTGAAAAACTGAATGAGGTTTACGCATGGCGAGAAGGCGGACAAAACTCATATGAGGTATTTAAGCTTGGTGAACTGTACGAGGTTGAGGGTGAATATAAAGAAATACTTTCTGATGGAGAAACAAAATGAGCAACAAAAATGTTAGCGTTGGCTGCATTTACAAGAGTCATTACTCTTGGGATGAGGAAGGTGATGCAAGGTTCATTGTGACCGCTGTAGGGTTAAACCACATCCTGATTGCCGACTACCCGATGATAAAGTTCAACGAATCTTATATGGAATATTGTGTTGGCAGGAAGGAGTTCGAATCAAAATTTGAGTTTGTGGAGGAAACAAAATGAAACTTATCGACCTGTTAGCTCAAGAATTGCCTAAGCGTGGCGGGTGGCCTGATGGTGCGCTGTCAATTACTCAAGATAATGACGGTTCGCTGTGTGTATGGAACACAAATGACCCACACTATGATGGATTCTCATGGAAACATCGCACTAGGAATATGCTTGTGTATTACTGGCATGGAATTGAGGGCGTACCTTTATCTTGCGACCACAGGGAGTCGATAGTGACCTATTGGCAATATAAAGCAGCACTCGCAGCATCGCAGAAGCCAACATGGAACGGCGAAGGCCTGCCACCAGTTGGATGCGAATGCGAATACTCTCTCAATGCCGGGAAAACATGGTGGAAGTGCAAAATTGATTACATTGTAGGGACGCAAGGCGTGGTGATGCTGTGCGATACCTTTGAGGGTGTCCAGTATGTTAAATTTTCATCGTATGGTGGCACGCTGAAATTTCGCCCCATCCGCACAGAAGCAGATAAGAAGCGCGAGAGAATTTGTGATGCAATTTATGGTGCGTTGACGAAGGCTGAACGCCAACACAATCGATCAGATGAGGCAGAGGCTGTTTACGACGCCATCGCAGCAGGCAAAATTCCCGGCGTGAAACTTGATGATTAAAACAATATTCAGCGTCGTAGAGATATTGTGCTATGCGATAATAATATTTGTTCTGTGCATGCTGATAAGATAAAGCAAAGCCCTCACTTAGAGGGCTTTTTGTTTGCTGATTGCCATGCTTCACGCTGCTTATCAAGCCTTTCCTGTGAAGACTCAAGAATGACTGGCTTGCCATCCATTAACAGTGTTGGAATTTGGGCGCAGTGACAATTATATTTATTGCCATTACGAGAGTAGAAATCATCAATCTGCTCTGGCGTAAAAAACCGTCCATGTTTAGACCCATGGGTCTGGCGGGTTGTGCGCATTAATGCCGATTGCCACAGCATCACCGTCTCAATGCCTAACTCCTCGCGCGCCTCAATGACTTCCCTCCTGTTAGCCTGACGAAGTGTTCCGGTGATTTCAGTCTGCGCCAATTGTTTCGCGTAGCTGTGAGATACATCAACGCGCTTAACAATGTCAGCTTCAACGTCGCGAGGATTAGCGCCACGGGCAATACCTTCCATGATGATGGATGCCAGTTGCTGACGGGAATAATCGCTCAATCCGCGCCAGTCTGAATAGCCTTGCGTATAAGCCAGTTGAAGCCTATTCAGGTATGGCTCACTGTAGAGTATTGCGGCAATCGGCCTCTGCTCAGCATAAACCGGAGACAGACTTGAAAGCTCTGAGTTAGCCTTCTGAGTTCCGGCCTGATACGCATCACCAATGAATACGTTAGCCCACATCCTGCCGTGACCGAAATCATCACCTTCAAGCAGTATTTCGTCAATCAGCGCCTGCAACTCATCCATGAAAGTGGCAGCCCGTGCACTGCTGAAATCGTAGAAATACAGACCGCTTGATTCTGCGTTAGCCTGACCATTAGGGATGGTGCGAAACAACTCGAGTGCACGCGTCCTGAGTTGCTTATATTTGCGCGTTATCACTTTGTCCATCTTCGACAGGCGAGTTGCAGCGCCTAACGGGTCGGTCAGGCTCTGCGATATGCGCGGCTGGGGAGGTATTCTTGCGTTAAACCGGAGTATCTTCATTTTCGTCTTCCGGTGGTGTGTCTTCCATATACCCATCAGGCATTTCTATAGGCTCAAGCCCAAGAAATCCCCTGATTTCATCATCTGTAAGGATTTGACCGACACCAGCATTTGCCGCACTTTGTGCAGCCTGAGCGAGTTTAACAATCAATTCAGCCTTGTCGTTCTGCGTTGGTTCAAGCAGGTCATTCCACTTGCAATAATATCCAGCGGCTGGCGCTTTATCCACAATGCCAAACGTGATTAAGCGCTCAACGAAAGAGCCAACCAGATAATCAAGCCAGCCGTCACGACGCTGCATAGCCATCATTGCCAGTGACTGCTCATCATTAGCTGAAGCGAGAACACCGCTGCGACTTCCAAGTAATGAGTTGAGAGGGATATTTACTGAAGCTGCGAACTGACTGGCAGCAACATACATAAATGGTTCAGGGTCGCTCATTGATGTTGAAAGAACGCTAACATCACTGCCAAAGCTAAACATTGCCGCATCAATGCCTGAGTTGAGCATTTCAATGTTTTCGTTCAACAGGTCAGCCAAATCATCAACTGGAACTTGCATCTGCTGTGCCAGTGATTGCGCTGAAACATTATCTTTATTAAACGAAACATTAAGTTGGCGAGATGAGTTTTTAAGTAAACCCTCAGCAGAGCTACCGGAAACCTTAGCGCAATCTATTAGTGAGTTAAAACCAGCTCGTAGCAATGGAACGCCGCTGAACATGCTGCCATCAAAGCTACCCTCAGCCAGAATGATGATGCGGTCAGGATGAATCTGCACCGACCGCTCAGGCTTGCCGCCGCTGTCGAAGTCTTCCACGGCACTTTCCTGATACTCGTACATCTCAGGCATGCCGTAGTCTTCGCTGGCTTCGTCATTATTCCATGCGCTAACTCGGAGCTGCTCCTCCCATACCGGAATAAAGCGGACGATGGATTTATCTTTAATGCGGCGGGTTTTGGTGATGTCTACCGGTTCGCTCCACTGGCGACCGTCACGAATTTGCAGTATCAGCGCAGAGTATCGGTTAATAAGATTCCGCTTATCTGCATCCCTGATGAATGGGAGCGCCTTCTTCAGGATGTCATTTACGCTCTTTTCCCACTGGGAAGTGGCTTCGTCATCAGCGTCATTCTCAAGCACCGTAGGCATGCCATGCCACGACTTATTGAGAACGATATTTACTGCGGCGTTTGCCAGCGGGTAACGCTCATATGCAAATCTGAAATCCTCAGCGTCAATTTCCTGCTTGTATCCGCACTCCGTCCAGAGTTGATCGTGCTTCTGGTCCAGATTCTTCCCGCCAGCGCAAAGCCGCTGTTGCTGAATTGCCCTGTTATTGTTCGCCACGCGGTCGCGTATATAAGCGTTTAGTGCATCAAGTTTTGACATATGTCACCAATAAAAAATCCCTCACGATGGAGGGATTATAGCATGGTCACTTGTTGCGATTTCGGTTTCTGTATGCCGGATAGAATTTTGATAAAGGCCACACCCAGAACTTCCACAGCATCTCATCGTAGCTTGGTAGCGCCTCATGGAATCGCTTGCCAGAGGCATATCCATTAGGGTCTTCTTCATAGAAGAACTTTATAAACCCAATCCTCGCATCAGCAACCGCGTTATTCCTAACAAGCATATAAGCAATGAACACCATAACGATAAGACCAAAAATCATAACTACCATCATTTCACCTCTCTTACGACGCCAGACTTCATCCACTGATTAAACGCGTAACACTCAATCCTGTCACCACTTACGACTTGATGGCATTTTGCAACCAATTTAGCTCTATTGCTGCGTAACCCATGATTCGTCCATACATCTTCGACGCGCTTTCTGGCTGCAATAGAATACTCGTGAACCTCTTTTCTTGTCATCACTCACCTTCATTTGAAATATTGATACAACAAGCATGGCACAACACCAGTTACCACAGCGAAAAGTGAACCAACTATAAAGTGAATCCATCTCGGTTCATTCACTCCGGCAGCCATAGCCCACCAGAACATAAAGTTCAATGGAATCCAGAACGACCAGAATAGCGCCATCACTCCACCTCGTCATCAACAAGCGTTCTGAACCATGCGGGGTATGACTTCGACCCGAGTTTATGGTCAATCTTCTGAATGTAACGCGCCGCGTCATCCAGTTTGTCGGAGATATAATAAAGCGACTTTCTTGCGCCAATAAGCATGGCAGCGAATATCAGCATCACAATCAGGTGCGGGTTGATGATGCAGAACAGTATTGTTTTGACGGCTTTCATCACTCCACCTTTTCGAATTTATCAAAAATAACAGAAAGATTAAAAGCGCCGCTTTCAGTGATTGCCTGAATTTCTTTCACTTGTGCCCTCATAGCGTCCTCATATGCGCTAACCGCATCGGTGCCAATAGATAATCCACAAAAACTACCGACACTCGCCACGCTTCCTTGTCGCTCGATGTGACCGCAGTAAAAATAAACGCTCATTACTCAATCTCCTCACCATTAAACCAGCGTTGCAGGACTTCGATTAGCTGCTCGGCTTGGTGTTTGTCAATAATAATAGTGTCGTGACCCTGAGTAATCATTGGGTCAGAATTGAAATCAACCGCTATTGTGCACATTGGCGTTTTGGTTTCGTCTTCAATAACAATCATCACATCACCCTCTCAAAATCAGTTAACCATATAGTAAATATCATCACGAGCAAACTCATCAGCGGCTTCCTGGCATTCAATTGCAACATCTTCATCATAATATGATGCTAACTGCCGCGCCGCAGCTCTGCGCTTTTTCTTGCTATTACGCATATTTCTGAATACGCACAGTTCTTTATCATATGCCCGTACCATTCTTTTCATTATGCTTTTCATGTTTTCACCCTCTCAAAAAATCATTCTTGCAGCAGATACCTTTATACCCGCGCTTCTCTTGCAGGCTAACGAAAACATCATCCAGAACGCGCAGCAGGAAATCCTCGTCGATGTCATACCGACGGCAAATCACCTCATCAGGCACACCAGCTCGTGCCAGTGAATAAACCTGTTCTTTCTCCTCCTGCGTGAATCCTGCATAGCTGCGCATAGTGTTATCTCCGATAAACCTGATGTAGATATACTATGCGCTCGGTGTAGATTGGTCAAGTGTGGTGGTGCGGATTTATCAACAATAATAAATGTTGACGTGGATATGGTGGTGATGTAGATTGAACTCATGAAGCGGAAGGAGGTAAAACATGAAAGATGTTAAATTTAGCGCAAAGAAAAATAAACTTGGTCGCATCCTGTTTTATGTCATGGAAGACAATAAACATCTTTATGAGTTCAACAAAATAGAGGATGCAGCGGAATGGATTGCTGAGCTTGGTCGCAGAGCGTTGATTAAATGAACCAAGCCCTCAATTGAGGGCTTTATTTTTATCTCCTGCGCCGGATTAGCATACCGCTACCGCGTTGGACGATGTGGTCATTTAGTGCATAGCGAACCGCATCCCAGTAATGGTTATATGCATCGACAATATCAGTCAGAACGTTTCCGGTAAGCTTATCAACCTTGTAGCTGTACATTACCGCTTCATTCTGCATTTCCTTGCATCGCTCGTGGATGACAATGCTGTCACATCCGCGCAGCCACGTTACGCCATCCTCAACGCTGCCTGGCCATTTTGTGCATGGGTGAATGTCAAATCCAGAACGCTTGATGTGGCTTATGGTTTCGGGGCGCGCGCAGTCCGCATACCATCGCGCACGCTTAGCCATCGTGAATGATTGCTCCATCGCGGCTGGCGTATCGGTAATCTCAAGTCCGACCTTTCCGTACTCGCGATTAATATAAATGTTGCGCCGTCCGCCTGGTGACTCTTCGATGTACACTTCAACCATTGCGGTAGGATCGGTGGAAAACCCGAAGTCCATCCCGAAGTATGGGCCGTGCCATTCAGGTTTAACCTCGAAGTTATCAATGCGCCATTTGCCGCCGAATACCTGTTCGTCACTGCGTTTGTTAAATTTGCCTTCCCATATCCACATATAGCGGTCGAAATCAACGCGCTTCATTTTATCTTTTGAGCGGATTAGTTCCTCTGTCATCCACGGGTTATCGGTCCAGTTACACTCAATGATGAGTATTTCATCATCCTCGTAAATGCCGTTTACCATTTTGTCATGCCACGGAGCCACCCACTGAGTCCATGTGGCGTCTGTTTCTTTATTGGGGTTGAAAGTGACCCATATTTCAGCCCCCGGGTTACGCACGGTAGGCTCAAGGATGTCCCACGATGCCTGACTGACGTTTTCGGCCTCCTCAATCCACGCCTTTGTGATGCCAGCAAAACCCTTCACGCCAGTCACGTTGCGATAAAGGCCACGGAACCTGAACTTTGATTTAGTCTTCTTGTGGGTAATCTTGCCATCAATGCAACGATACTCTTTTGATTCTCCTTTGCGATCAATCTCGTCAACCAACTCCTGATAGCTGGAGTCTTCAATTGATTGCTGAATCTCGCGGAAGCACCCGATACGCTCTGATTTAAATCTTGCCGACTCGGTGAGGATTGTCGACACTGTGCGAGTCTTTGCCGACCCACGACCACCATAGACAACCTTCCACGGCTTCGGGTAAAGCAGGCGCTCCAGTTTTGCTGGAATCAGGTGGTCGGCATGAGTGGTTGCATTGGTCACATCATCAACGCCAGTAGCGGTCATCCTTAACCGCTTGATGACGTTTTTCTGCATGTCGCAGATACCAAAGATTGCTGACTCTGCAACATCTGTCATTGCGTCATCAATCTGCGCCTCCAACTTTTCAATTGCCAGCGCGGAGAGGCGTTTACGAGCCATATCTAATCCTCCCCAAAGCAATAATCCATCCCGATATCCAGAACATTAATGCGAATATGCTGCCAGCAAAATCCACCGATGGCATAATGACACTAATCATGCTCATAGCGATAGATGCCACAAGGCACCACGTAATAACATCACGCATTCTGCTGCTCAAGTAATTTCTCCAGCCTCTCAAGGCGCGCGGCGAGTTCGGTTAACTCTTTCACATCAAGCCCAACCTTAATCATAGACACAACCTGCGACGCCACGTCAATTGGAAGCTCGCCACTGGAGACAGATTGAATAACGTCCTCTATTTGCTCAACTGGCGTGGCATCTTTGCGGTATTTAAAATTAACAGGAGGTGCCATACTCTTTTGTACCGGACTGATACGCAGGAATATTTCCTTCAGCATTTGCACGCCCTGAGTCGGGTTTTCCTCGGTCATCCTGATTGAAGTCCTGATAAATGCGTCAAGGAATTCCTCCTCACCAAGCCCGCATCGCTTTAATGCTTCAATAAGCCTGTTTCTGTAGCTTAATCCTCTGCCAGCTGGCTGGTATTCAGAGGAAAATTTCATGACAGGGTTTGGATTAGCCATTCTGTTTTCGTCTTTTCGTGTTTCGATATCGTTAGTTTAACACAGATAAAAAAGAACCCGCACAAGGCGGGTTAAAGGTTGGGTGATGATATGAGTGAAAGCAATGGTGGTTATGCGTTTATTGTACACCATGATTATCACGCTTGCCAGCGTAGCACCATGCATTTTCATTACGAGTCTGCACATGAACGATTTCAAGCGCATCAGGGAATGTCTTTGCCACCTTCGCGATGAAGTCATCCAATTCGTGCTGCTTGGCGAGCTGCCAAACTTTCTGCTTAGTGGTTTGCATTAGCAAAAGCCCTCGTAGAGCACATGCACTTAATATTGTGAACACCATTGTCAGGAACAACCTCAATGCGATTGCTGATCTGCACCATCATGTAATGACAGGTCATCATACCGTCCCAGTATCGTTCCCACATGTTTTGCATTGCGTCGCTAATATCGTTAAACATAATGAGCCACTCCTGCAATAGCCGCTACCAGTGCCAGCACATAAACAGCAAGGAATATTTTAGCACCAGTGGTGTATCGGCGTCGTTGGTATCTGGTCACTCGTCATTCTCCCGTCCGAGATATGAGAGAGATGTGATTGCCACTGCCGTGAACCCATCACTACTAATCAAACTCTTCAGCACCTCGACATCTTCTTGCGATTTAATTCTGAACGTCAACTGAGCTACGCCAGCCACTGATGACGCGCCGCCTGCAGATATTGCATTGTAATGATAAATATATCTGTTGCTCATCCACACATCTCCACTAAAGCGTGCGCCACATAGAGCGCACTGATAATTAATATGAACGGGTAGCTATTCACTTTTAGCCAGGCTTTCGAATTGCTGGTTGGTGGTGTCAAACTGAACCATACTGACAACATCGTCAAACATGACAAATTCGCCTTCGATGTCTTCAGCCATATCGGCACCGCAATCCTGACCGCACGAGTCGCAACCTTCCATATCAAGCTCGTATCGCTTCAGGT